>Ga0155553_165_pt3 | contig 53820 bp, 41 predicted proteins | sample RifCSPhighO2_12_FD_107210 | JGI IMG/M metagenome (GOLD analysis project Ga0155553, IMG submission 107210) | Gammaproteobacteria bacterium RIFCSPHIGHO2_12_FULL_38_11
ATCTGTTAAAATTATTCTCCAGCGCGCAATTAAATCTGAGTGATGTTCTATCCAAATATTCATACGTTGCATCATATTTTTTGTTGATGCGGAAAATGCAATCACACTGGCCGTTAGTTGTCGTTGTATTAAATCCAAATCACTTCTAAACGCCGCTTTAGCTAATACAGACCAACGATGAGTAACTGCCTGATCATTAATCTTATCGCGAAACCAATGTAAATCCAAACGGTCCACCAAATTAAAGTAAATTTGCGCAACGAGATACACATCTTCAGATTGTACATTAGCGGCTTCAATAATATTTAACGCATGAACCATTGACCTAACGCTCGCAATTCGTGTTGCAATCTCCTCTGGTACATGATCAGAAATTAATTGGTCTCGACGCAAATCAACATCTTCCTTATCACTGCCCACTAATAATTTGGGTAGGCGTTTATACAAACCTTTAATATGCGGTTCAAAATGCGCAATCATTTCAGGAATAGAAATTTGTTCGCGCCAATTTCGCAACAGCCAACGGGTAGCACGACGGACTAAACGAACAACTTCATCCATCATTTGGTATTGCAATGACATATTAACACGGTAATCTAGGGCTTCAATATCAGCAACCATTTCTGCAACATGAAAAATAGTAAAAGCAACCACAAATGCCCTGACAATTGCTGCAGTTGATGCGCCTGTTTCATCTGTCATTTGCTGCACAAAAGTAATACCCATGTGTGCAATCAAATGATTGCACAACTGTGTTGCTAAAATTTCATTACGAAGCCGATGCTTAAAAATAAAATCACGGTATTTTTTACATAAAATAGTTGGAAATGCATTTTTAATATAATCCATTAATGCAGGATCACTTAATAAATCAGATTGTAGAATTTCTTCTTTTAAAATAATTTTACTATAGGAAAATAAAACAGCCATTTCGGGTTGTGTTAAGCCTAATCCATTTGCACGACGTTCCAATAGCGTTTTTGCATCAGGCAAATATTCTAATGCACGATTAATTCTTCCTGCTTGCTCTTGCGCATTCAAATAATGCACATACAAACTCATATTTTTTGACGACAATAAAGTTAAAAAACTGACTGCTTGATTTTGATGGTAATTATTTTGCAATACCAAGCTCGACACTTCTTCTGTCATCGATGACAATAAATGATTGCGCTGTTTTATCGTTAAATCACTTGTTTCAACAATGGTATTTAATAAAATTTTAATATTGACTTCATGATCAGAGCAATCAACACCGGCTGAATTATCGATAAAATCAGTATTGATTAATCCGCCTAGCAAAGCATATTCAATACGACCAAGCTGCGTACACCCTAAATTACCCCCCTCAATCACAACACGCGCACGTAAATCAGCACCATTTACTCTGACCGCATCATTAGTACGATCGCCCACAACAGCATGCGATTCTTCAATTGCTTTAACATAAGTGCCAATGCCACCATTCCACATTAGATCAACAGGTGCTTTTAAAATCGCCCGAATTAAATCATTGGGCGCCAATCGATCATCAACAATTTCCAGTAGTTTTTTTATTTCCGGTGTAATGGTAATAAATTTAGCGGCACGAGAATAAATACCGCCCCCTTCAGAAATGCATTCAGGAGAATAATCCGCCCAGGTTGACCTGGGTAAAGCAAATACCCTTTGACGCTCTTGAAAACTCATTTTTGGATTGGGATTAGGATCTAAAAAAATATGCATGTGATTAAATGCAGCAACCAATTTCAAATGCTCAGATAATAAAACACCATTACCAAACACGTCCCCACTTAAATCACCTATGCCAACGACCGTGATTTCTGTATTGTCGACATTAATATTTAAGCCTTGAAAATGTCTTTCTGCAGAAACCCACGCACCACGCGCCGTGATGCCCATTTTTTTATGATCATAGCCTGTTGACCCACCTGATGCAAAAGCATCACCCAACCAAAAACCACTGTCGATCGCAATTTGATTGGCGATATCAGAAAAGGTTGCCGTTCCTTTATCAGCAGCAACCACTAAATAAGGATCAGCATCATCGTAACAAATGGTGTCCTTTGGAGAAATAACATCAAAACCATGATAATTATCTGTAATATCTAAAAGACCTTGAATAAAGCCTTTATAACAAACAATTGCTTCAGCAAAAATTTCATCACGCGTGCCATTGACAGGTAAATTTTTAGGGACAAATCCGCCCTTGGCTCCCGCAGGAACAATCACCGCATTTTTTACTTGTTGCGCTTTCATTAATCCTAGGATTTCTGTTCTGAAATCTTCCCTGCGATCTGACCAGCGCAATCCGCCGCGAGCAACCTTAGCTGACCGCAAATGAATTCCTTCAAAACGGGGTGAATAAACAAAAATTTCAAATAAAGGTAAAGGGAGTGGCATTTCTGGAATTTTAGCTGGCGATAATTTAAGTGAAATATCACTTTTATTTTTTTGATAAAAGTTGGTACGCAAGGTCGCTTTAATGACGGATAACATTTGTCGAAAAATACGGTCTTCATCCAGCAATACCACTTCTTCAATTTGCGCTCGAATAGACACTTCAGCTTCTATCACTACACTTCCTGAAGGCTGCAGCAAAGGATCAAATAAGGCATGAAACAAATGCACAAGTGATTTGACCATTGAAGGATATTTCAAAAAAGTTTCTGCAACATATTGCGAACTGTAAGTAAACCCCGTCTGACGCAAATATTTAGTATAAGCGCGTAATAAAGCAATTTCGCGCCAATTTAATTGCGCATCCAATACCAACGCATTTAATAAATCATTTTCTGCTTGCCCCAACCAAATTTTATTAAAGGCTTCTTGAAAAATAGCGCGCACTTGATCAACCTCAAATGGCACATTTTTCGAAAAAATCAAGCTAAAATCGTTAATCCATAATTGTCGACCATCTTTAAATAATAATTGATAGGGCTGTTCCTCAATAACACGCAAACCCATATTTTCTAAAATAGGCAAGGCATCTGATAATGGCACCGTTGCTTGATAACGAAATAATTTAAATTTAATTTCTTGGGCAGTTGAACCTAATGGGCGATACAAACTCATTCCTAATGCATCAGAACCGTCAAGGGCTTCAATGTGTTCGATATCAGAAAGCGCATGCATTGGTGTAAAAGCTTCGCGATAACCCGCAAAAAAAGCCCCCTTGTAACGGCTAATAAGAAAATTACCGCGTTCTTCACCAAAATAACCCAATGCTGCTTCTTTAAATCTGTCTTTCCATGACTTAGAAACCTCGATTAAACGTGTGGTTAATTCATCGATATTGTATCGCAATTTTTTTTTCGAAGGGACACGAATAACATAATGGATACGTGTTAATAATGCGGTGTAAAAATAAGTATAATAATTCGCTTCAATACCATGAAATGTTTCCATTAATACATTTTGAATGCGCGCAATTAAGCTTGAATTAAAATTGTCGCGCGGTACGAATACCAAACACGAGACATACCGACCATAAGTATCATCACGAACGAACAAACTGACTTTTCGTCGGTCCTGCAAATTTAAAATACCCATTGCAATGCGATATAGTTCATTCACCGGTGCTTGAAATAAATCATCACGCGGAAAAGTCTCTAGAATATGCATTAAATCTTTGCCCGCATGACTTTTGGGAGGTAGGCCAGATTTTTTCAAAATCGAAATGACTTTGAGTCGTAAAAAAGGAATTTGTTTAGGATGACTGCTATACGCTGTTGACGTATATAACCCAATAATACGGCGCTCACCAATTAACTGCCCCGCTTCATTAAAGCGTTTTATACCAATGTAATCGGTATACGCTGGACGATGCACCGTTGCTACCGTGTTGGTTTTAGAAATCACGAGTAATTGTTTTGTTGATAACATGGATTCACGTGCTGATTCAGGCAAGGCTGAAAATTGACGCGTTAGTTGACTATGACTTTCATCACGCAAAACACCCAAGCCTGAATGGGGAATTAAACGCAACGCCATCGCGTCATGCTCGCCCTCAACTTCATAATCACGCACCCCTAAAAAGGTAAATTGTCCCTCTAAAAGCCATTTTAAAAAGGCAATAGACTCTTGAACTTCTTCTTTTGATAATGTTTTTATAACACGCGATAAATCTTGAATTGATTCTTCAACCCGAGTTTGCATCGGCTTCCAATCTTGAACAACAACCTGTACATCAGACAACACACGATTTAAATTTTCTTCAATCATCGATAAAACAGCTGGATCGGTTTGTCGATCAATTTCCATGTACACAGGTGATTCAATTGAATCGCAAATCGGATGATTTGCATTGTAACCCGTTATTTTTGTTACAAAACCTTCTGCATTACGTATAATTTTCATGCCGCCCATGTAAATCATCAAATGGACGGTAAACCCTAGGCGACCCATTTCCATGCGCACACTGTCGACAATAAAAGGCATGTCTTTCGTAATCAGCTCGATAACCGTATGCGTGGTATGCCAACCATCACACTCAAGTTCAGGATTAAAAAGATGAAAAAGCGGGCGAAGCGATTGCCGGGGTTTCGAAACCAGTACCCACTGGGAATACACCATGCCAAATAATTCTGCAACAGAACGAAATTTTAAATCGCTCTCCGCCGCATGTGAATAAAACAAACGAACAAAATTGGAAAAAAGCGCATATTGCGCCTCGTCGTGCAATTGTGTCTTGGCATATTGAACCACTTTAGAAATAAGCGACTTCATAGGGGGGTGATCTGCTATAGGCATAAAATGGCACCTTAGATTTGATCGCCAATCTTAACACGCGACCTAAAAACGCTCAAATACTATCGCCACGGAAGTATCTCCCGTATTATAGTAACTTAGCGATACTGGAATATCACAGGAGAGTATTATGCGTGTATTACTAGTCGAAGATGACGAATTGTTGGGCGACGGGATCTACTCTGGGTTAAAGCATTACGGACACACCGTTGATTGGGTTAAGGATGGCAAATCTGCCTATGAAGCATTGGCCCGCAAACAGGAAAGCTTTGATGTGGTTGTTCTTGATTTGGGATTACCTAGAATGTCTGGTCTTGAAATTTTAAAACGCATTCGCGAAAAAAATATTCCCGTACCCGTTTTGATTTTGACAGCAAAAGATACGGTTGAATCACGGGTTGAAGGACTTGATGCTGGTGCTGATGATTATTTATTGAAACCATTTGATCTTGATGAATTATGCGCACGCATGCGCGCACTGCAGCGCCGTTCTAAATCACGTGTACAACCATTATTAATTCATGGTGACATCAGCATTGATCCAGCTGCGCATATTGTCACATTGAAAGAAGAACCGGTTGAATTATCGCGTCGTGAATTTACCTTATTACAAAAATTAGTGGAAAATGCTGGCCGCGTTATTTCAAGAGATCAATTAAATCAAACGCTGTATGGTTGGGGTGAAAATATCGACAGTAACGCCCTGGAAGTGCACATCCATAATTTACGAAAACGCTTTGGCACCAAACTTATTCGCACTATTCGCGGTGTGGGTTATATGGTAAAAGCAGAGAAAGAGGAATTTTAGTGTCACTGGCACAGACACGGACACATATGAAAGATAAATTCATGTCGCCTTCAATAAGAACCTATTTATTAATCAATTTATTATTGAGCGTCACACTCATCACCTCATTTGCAATCATTGGTAATTTATTTTTAGCGCATAAAGATATTCAACTGCAATTAGATGCACAATTAATTCGCACCACCTTGCGCATGCAAGCTATTTTTTCAGGCTCAATTGCACCCGCAGAATTAGCCACAATTCAAGAACGATTACGAAATGAAAATAAACATTTAGCAGAATTAAAAAGAACATCGAATTTAAAACCTGCTGCCATTGAACAAGCCGCAAGAAATTCAGAGTTTCAGATTTGGAATAGACACCACCAATTAATTTTACATTCTCGACACGCCCTAGAAACCCCGTTTTCAAATGGATCTGTTGGGCTGTCAACGCTATGGTTGGATGGTCATACATGGCGCGTGAGCACAGGATATAACAGTGAAAATCATTTAACAGTCATGGTTGCCGAGCGTGCAAACTATCGACAAGAACTTGAAAATCGTTTAACACAAGACTCTGTTGTCGTGATGCTCGTTACTTATCCCTTTTTAGGATTTTTGATTTGGGTTATCGTTGGACGTGGTCTTGACACCTTACGCCGTGTTGCAAAAGAAGTGAATCAACGCGCGCCATCTTATTTAGAACCAGTAGATTTAGAATCCGTGCCCTCTGAAATTGAACCGCTTGTCAGTGAATTAAATAGTTTATTTGGGCGATTAAAAGCAGCCTTTGGCCGCGAAAAGCGATTTACAGCCGATGCAGCCCACGAATTAAAAACCCCCCTTGCTGCTTTAAGCACACAAGCGCAGGTTGCCTTACGTGCCAAAACAGATGAAGAAAAAAATGAAGCCTTAATGAAAGTATTATTCGGCGTGCGGCGCAGTACACACGTCGTACAACAATTATTAACCTTAAGTCGCATGGAACCCGAAGCCGGTCTGACAGACACAACGCCAGTTAATTTGGCAAAACAAGCAGGTGAAATTGCCGCGATGCTAGCGCCTACTGCAATTGAAAAAAATATCGAACTGGAATTGTTATCGCCAGACAGCAAAGCAACAATTGAAGGCAGTGCGACAGCCATTGATATTTTACTGCGTAATTTAGTCGATAATGCTATTCGCTATTCACCACCCGATAGTTTTGTCACGATTGATATTCAAGAAGACAAAAAGCATGTGACCTTAATTGTTCGAGACAACGGGCCAGGTATTCCAGAAAAGTTACGTAAACGCGTATTTGAGCGATTCTTTCGCGTCATTGGTTCCAACGCACTGGGTAGCGGATTGGGCTTAAGTATCGTTCAACAAATCGCAACACTGCATCACGCCAATATTGAGTTACACACGCCTACTGACGGCCAAGGAATTGAATTTAGAGTTGTTTTTAATAAATAAGCAAGGTCGCCTCGTACGTTCACGCGATAATTCTCTCCTAATCTAATAAAACATTAAGCTTCATCTGTTATAACAAGTTATTAAAACAAAAGAAGGATGGTGCAATGCCCGCCCTGGAACTACCACATAATTTTTACACTCTCGTCGGAACGGACCAAGAGCAATATCAAGAAACAGGTGGAGAGGATGGCCCTGACATCACGCAATCCATACAAAGCGGGAAATTACTGTGGAAAAAACCTGGCGAAGTAGCGATCCAACAGAAAAAAACAATTGTTCTCAGCTTTATCTGGCATGCGTTTAAAAAAACCGATCTCAATACAATAATTGAAAATTTCAATAATCCAAATTTCATTGATACATTAGAAAAATTAGATTACGTCAAAAGATTATTAGACTCTGGATTTTCTGTTTTACTTCCAACGCAAAATGGATTAAAGGAATTAAAAGCGCCTATCTCATTAAAAACATTTGAGGCGTACCAAAAAGACGATTTAAGTGACGCAAAACGTTATTTCACCTATGGCACAACACTGAAGAAGAATCGAGATTCGCTGTTGTTATTAGACGATAAGACCTGTAAAGATCTAAAAAAAACAAATACAATATTAGAATTAGATCCGCTAGACTTAATCGATATCGAGAACATCGAGAACAGCAAATTTGAAAATGTATTGACGGAAAAACAAGAAGCAATATTACAAAATAAATTACCGCCTTTTTGTCTCATTGAATCAACCTATCCCCATATAAAAATACCTTTTCTTGAATCAATGCGAAAAAATAAAAAAACAGGAAGAAAAGAAATATCACTTATCATTATTAATGCAAACAAAATTGATGAAGAAACATTAAGAAGTAGTGACCTTAGAAAAAGCGGTGTTGAATTTAAAATAGATGAGAGCCGCCGCTCAAGCGTAATGCTTACCATTTACAAGGCATTAAGAAAATCAGAAACGCCGATTCTCGCGATAGATATTGATGGAAGTTATTTTGACCATATATCAATAAACTTTATAAACTTTATAGTCAATAAATTAAATTTATCGCAGCTAAAATCTTTTTCACTAGATGAGCCTTGCTTTTCTTTTGATTTTAAAATACCCAGTAACTTTTTTTCACACTTTAGTGAACTAGAAACATTAAAACTCAATGACTACAATCTTGAACTGGACATTGCCAGTGCAATCGCACAATTACCCAAATTAAAAAAATTAATAATTACTGATAGCGCAATAAAACTACCAAAAAAAGTATCAATTGCTCCGTATACCAGCGAAATAGAAGAGCTTCATTTATTAGAAGCAGGTTGTTTATATAAAATGATCCTTCATATTCAATTTCCAAAACTAAGAAAATTAATTATTCCGCGCAGCAATATAAACGAAAGACAACTTAGCGTTTTTCTTAAAGATGCCTATGATTTAGAAGAATTGGATTTATCGGAATGCACTAATATAGATTGGAATTCAGTTTTACTCCCCTCTTTTAAAAAATTAAAAAAACTAACCTTGCCAAAAAATAACATGACCGAAGAGAAACTGAGTCAATTATTAGGCACATTGCCGAATGACAATACAACAATAATTGAGGAATTAAGCCTAAAGCAGTGTCCAATGATTGGAATAAGATCGCGTGTCATAAAAAAAATTTTAGCTGCAGGCACTGAAATTGATCCGATAAATACCTTTAGAATTGCAGTCCATTTAGAGGGTGCTGAAGAGCTAGATTTCAACCACTGCACAGGCATTAAAAATATAATCAAATTTTACTCGCGTTTTTTCAACATTAAAAAAATTGATTTATCCTATACCGATATCACTGTAGAAGAACTAAAAAAATTGCTAATCTCATCGACGAACTTAAAAGAGATAAATATCTCAAATTGTCCTAATTTAAAAACCCTTCCAGGAAATTTAGAATTATTGAAACTTTTGGTCTTGAAATTACCTCAAGATGACGTTGTAAAAATACTTAAAAATATCATTGAAAATTATCCTGAATCTTACAAATCATATATAGCAACAATAAATGCATTGAATATAGATCGCAGTAGATTGCCAGCGACCACAAGAAATGAACCTACAACCGTTTTTCTCCCACAATTTGCACAAGATGATGCTGAAACATCCAAGCAACTTAATGAAAAAATTGATTTCAATCAAGCGCCTAATTTAAGTCCAGGTCAAACACCCTATCATAACCAGAAAGAAAGGGCTGATGCTAACACACACTATGACCCAGAAAAAGCGTTAACAAAACGCGAAATATTCTATGCGGCAAGTAATGCCGACTACCCTGCACCTTCAATCAATCACTATCGATTAAGCTGTTACGATACGCTTACGCTCAATTCTGAAATTTGCGGGCAAAATAATGCTTTTACACTGTCAAATAAACCCGACGCACTAGAAAAAATAGTAATCGTGAAATCAGATAACCTCTATTCTAATTTACATAAACTAGTCGAAGACGATAAAGGAAAATCAACACACGATAGCCAATTTTTTTATGGGATAGTTGATTTAAAATTAAATCGTGAATGGCAAGCACTCCCTGCTTCGTCAGCAAAGGAAGTTATACTGCAATATCATTTAAATTTACCGCTAGAGGTTGAATTTTCCTTTTCAAAGAAAAAAAATATTTATTATATCCGCAAAGGAGAAAAAGAGAATAAGGGGATCACTGAGGTTAAAATTGATTTTATTATTGAAAGAAAAAAACAAAACGGTAATTCAGTGTTACCAAATTATATTCAAACGCTACAAAAAGAAATAAGTGATTTTGGGATTGATTATGAACCATCTAACGAAGATCCAAAAAATGGTGAAGGGCATCTACAGTATATTTTAGATAAAAAAGTAGGTGCTTGTCGGCATCGAGCTGTTGTTTTTATAAGCGAATTAAAGAAAATTGAAAGAAAAAGTAATTTATCTGAAACCCCTGTCAATTATATCGGCAATGATATTCACGCTTTTATTGAAGTATTTTTCGGGGGTGAATGGATAAGCTGTGATTTGGGTGGATATCCTTGTAGAGAATCACTTGATAATAAAAATAAACCCACATTAACCGAAAATAAATCCACATTAACCGAAAATAAATCCACATTAACTGAAAATAAACAGGCAGAATTAAATACATCTATTGTTAACGAAGACCCGATTGTAGCAGCGACGGCTGATTACAAAGACATTGTAGAGACACAAATTTATCGCGTTCCTGATGAAACTGCAATTGGATTGCCTGAACCACAACGCCCACTCAGCACACCTACCCCTCTACTCACTCCACTCAAAAAGAAAATACAACAACTCTGTACCGGTGAAAATAAAAAATATTTACTGAAATTAGAAGGATCCGCTAACATTGAATCGATGGCTTATCAATTACAGTGTTATTGCGCTGTTAGCTCAAAACGTCCTTATTTCTATATCGATAAACCCGATGATTTAATTTGTAGCTCACCTATCATTGAACGCAACGGGGATGTAGGAGAATTAAAAAACGGCCCAGGTGGTTTATTATTTGAGTTCCTAACACTTTGCAAAAAACAAACAGACCCAGCACCGGCATTATTTATTAATTTTGGAAATTTTAGCACCAATGAAATTATTAAATTTAACACCTTGTATGGTGATGAACGAAAAATCGATGGTATTAACATGCCTGACAATTTAACTATTATAGCCCTTATTGATATTGCGCAAACAGAAGTTATTGAGGATGATGCTTTTAAATCCCGATTTCGATTAGATCAAACCATCGACACATCGATTTATACAGATGAATTAACATTGCCAGCCTTATTTACACAAAAAACAGAAGACGTGACAGAATTACCAACAGCAGAATTATCAGCTTATGACGAATTAGAATCCGCAATCGATAATTTATCAGATCAAGATTCCGATGATGCGCAGTCTATTTCAGATAAATCTATTAATGAAAATGAAGACGAAGATATAGCATTTGAAGCAGAAAAAACTGAAGAAACGATGGAAACAGAAGTTATTATTTCCGAAAGAAACAGTCCAGTTTCTTCTGTCAATGATGATAACGATACAACCGACGACCTCAGCACAATTACCATTAATCTTTACGAATCAAAAGAATGGAAAAGTATTTTACTCGGGCAATGGTTTTTGCGGGGTAAATCATTGTTATTTCATGAAGGCCAACTTTCTGGTGTATTAAAAAAAGCATATGAAAGTCAAAAATCGGTAAAAAATATTACTTTTTTAAACCCCCCCAAAGATCCTAATTTTGAACGGTTTTTTCGTGAAGCTTTGCTTCGGAATGAAATGGCAGAAATAATGGTGACCGATAAACAAACCAATCGACCAATACCAGTCCCCTTTCCTGACACCATTAAATTATCCACTGCCGTTTGGCATAATTTTAAAAACCTACCGATTAAATCAATTCATTCGGGTTTGCCAGAAAGCAAACCATCTAAAATTTATGTGTTAAATAATGAATTATATTCGTCTTTTTTCCACCGAGACATTTTTAATGGGAATGACAATTCAATCACACGAACAAAAGGGTGGATTGAGGAAAATACAGGGAAAGTAGTTACCGTTTATATTAACGATACGCTTTCATTGGGCCGCTTTGAACAATTTTTTGATTTATGTCGAAAAAACAATGTTAAAATAAATTTATATATAGCACCAACCCTAAAATTGCCGACAGAATTAAATTACCCAGTGAAGGAAAAGAAAGTAGAAACCAACATCACATTGCTTCCTTGGCGTTTGGCCTTATCAAAAACACATTATATTGAAAGCACAGATAAAGAAGTAACCATTCGACAATTGGAAAAAACATTTAGGAATGAAAAACCGATTATAATTGATATATCTGAATTAAAAGCATGCGATTTACTTAAAAAATTAACTGGGAATTTTGATACCGACAGGTTGGAATTTAGCTTTTCTGAAGAAGAAAAGTTTTTGTTAACAGCGCTAAAAGAAAAGAAAACAGTTATTTTATGCGGAAATATAAGCTTAGAGCTTGTCAATAATTTAACGCCCTATTTAATAGAGCGAAAATATGCTGGCAACCCAAAAGGGCGTTTATATTTTATCTCGCATTCTAAAAATCCATTCAGTGATGTTGTTACTTCAACCTACCACAAAGTAACTGCTACAGAAAAGCAGAAATTAATAACAAAAACCATTAGCAAGCAAATACTTAAAGAAACCCCATTATCTAAAATAGAAGCCAGTATACGTTCAAATGATCCTTGGGTGGGTTATGAAAAAGCACCCATCATTGAGCCTCGAAGAATACCGATTAATTTATCTAAAGCCATGGCAGTTGAAAAAAATTTTACTCGGAAACGTTTAAATGATGTCGAAAATTTACTTGAAAAGCACAGCCAGCCTTATGTTTTTTTAGGAGGATTAACAGGGGTTGGTAAAACCACTTTTGTCATAAAACATTTTAATAAGGACAATAGAAAATTATTTCGTGAAACGGATATTAAAAATTGGGCAATGAAGCCTGCTGACAAATACGTTCATTATTTATTTATCGATGAAGCAACCGTTACACAAAAACAATGGAGCCAATTTCGTGGATTATTTTATAATCCCAAAACAATTGTTATTGACGGCATCCTGATCACGTTAACGGATCAACACAAGGTCATTTTTGCGGGCAATCCAACATCCTACAGCGCAGATCGAACTGTACCCGCTTTATTTCAGGATTACGGTAATGCGGTTCTATTTGACATAATACCGGCAGAAGTGATTTATCTTGAAATTTTACAGCCCTTATTTGAAAACACAGCTTATGAAAAACAAAAAGAGGAAATTGCTTTGCCAGTTCTTGAAATGGCACAATTTTTATTTGATCGCGGACACAATACAATGTTAATTACGCCGCGTGAATTAACGACTGTTATTATGTTTACACTGAGCTATTGTGAAAAAAACAAAAATGAAAACCCGGTTTCAGTTGCAAAATATTACGCCTATTCACTTTTAAACCCCTTTGTGCCAAACGAATATCAGGCGGAATTTCATAGGCAATATTTTCCTGATTTTGCACCTAAGATTGCAGATATTATTTCACCTAAAAGTGATTTCTATCTTACCGACAACAATCAGCCAGCAGCCTTAATGCTCAATGATTTTTTAATGCTTCGCGCATACCGTCGAGAACACCCTGAATTCAGTAATAAACAATTATTTGATGGATTAGGTGGCATGGTGCTTGAAGGTGATTCAGGAATTGGCAAAAGCAATTTGGTAATCGAGGTATTACTGGCCAATGATTTTAAAAAAGGAAATCCAGAAGAGGAAATCTCTAGCGATGATCTTTTTTATCATATTGAAGCAAGGTGGTCATTAAAAAAGAGAAAAATAACATTACTAAAGGCTTATTTTGAAGGCAATCCTGTTATTTGGGATGAAATTAATTGCTCCTATTCAATGGAAACATTTTTAAATGATTTGTTGATGGGGAAAATTCCCGATGATGAAGTTGCAATACAATATCTAAGAACGTATTCAGGTTATTCTCCCAAACCAGGTTTTAATATTATTGGTACGCAAAATCCAGACTTTATGGCAGGACGCGGAAAAACAAGTGACGCCCTACTTCATCGAATGCATTATAAAAAAGTACCCGGTTATTCGGAAACAGCTTTAATTGATGTACTTCGGTATACAGGGCTCGAAAAAACAATTGCAGAGAAAATGGTTTCTCAATTTTCAGAAAAAAATGAGAATGATAGCCCTGGCAGTGTGCGAACACTATTTCAAAATGCAAAAAAGGCAGTTGACCATTACTTTCCAGATCGCATCTTTATTGAAAGAAAACTATTACTGACTGAAAAATTGATATTGGATACTGAAAAAAAATATCGAGAAACAACCACACTTTTAGAAACTGAAAATTTAATGCAGGAAGAACGAATTAAAGAATCAACAACGGCACCTGCATTAGATATTTTATGGTATATAGCGCGCATCATATCATTTGATGAATTAAATGCGCTTTGTCAACACAAGAATATGACGGATGTTGTTTTTGATACCTTGCTAATGAAATTAGCCAGCATTAATAATAGTTCCGAAAAACTAATATCGTTACTAGAAACCTTAAGCAAGCGAAATGGCTTGCCGCTTGAAGTATCGATAAAGATTGTACGCAATGCCCATGCTACTCCTGCAGTACACAATAATATTGAAAAAACTTTAGCTGCTTCAATTGATTTGGCAGCCTCTGCCGCATCATTAGAAAAATTAATTGGGTTAAAGAGCGTCACTCACATCAATGTATTCAATAATATAATAAACCATCCTAATGTTAATACGCCGACGCTTATTGAAACACTTAAAAAAATAAATACAAAATTACTAGGCACTTCAGAAGCACTTACTGAAAAACAAACTGCCCTTAAAACAGCATTATTAGCATTGGATAAATTAAAAAATAGAAAATTAGAAAAACAAAGTGACGCAATAAAATTAGGCGCGTTAAACAAACCAGAGCAAATATTAAAATTAATTGAAAAATATATTGTATCGCGTATATCTTCTGATACTGTTAACGGCTATCAATTATTTAGGCGATTTAGGTTTGACCGTGATTTAAATACCACTAAAACGAAAGTCAGTAATGCCATTATACTAGAATCCAAAATTCTAACAGCGATTACTAACAACCCCTATAATGCAACCAAAGCATTAGAAGAAATTGAATATGCTTTAAAATACAGCAAGCTTTCTAATATTCAGTCGGTGGGTTATAGGTTCTCAGAAGGTGATTATGGTGAATGTTTAAATGCCTGTTTGGCTGTTTTAAAACCCGAACAAAAAAATTCTTTTGGGTGGAAGCATGTTCCCTGATGATGACGTCAAGCAAGCGTTTGCATTGACGCTGTTGAAATAACACTATTACTGCGTAAGCGTGTTTTTTCAGTTGGGCCTGTATCAGGCGTAAAACGCGCTTTAATTGAATGCCATGCGTTTGCAAAACAGGATGAATTATTCGCTATTGATGGTGGAATGGTTGCTTCACCCTGTATAGGCTCAGCTTTGTAATGTGATGCTAAACGCATTAACAACAGCGTTATACTCAATGAACACCCAATCACTTGCGAACCATAAATCCAACTTTCATCTTTATCTAAAGCAAATTTGGCAATAGCAGCAATACTGATATTAATGACGACATAACAAAAAAAGGTTACCATCATTGGGAAAAAATTATCGTTTCTGGAGGACAATACTGCAACCGAAGTTGCTCTCAGCGCACCAAAAACTTGTAAAAAACCTTCTTCTCTTAATAATTTTATAGCCATATTATAACTATCTGCTTCCGTATATTTATCAATTAAAATATCTGCAATAAATCCCGGCGTTGATAATACTATGATTAATCCAAGAATGGCCGCGGTAAAAGCCAGAAGCATAGCTGCGTTTGCAACTGTTATAACATTACGACCCTTCTCTGTTACATATTTACCACACAATGAATTAATGGTTGGAAATAATGTTCCAACAAGCAGCCGCATTGGACCACCATATAGACTGGCAACTTGTAATGCAAGCAAGCCTCTTGTCCCATTTAGCCCGCAAAAATAACCAATTATAGTAGTAGCAGCGACAGTAAGCGAGTAATCGACACCTAAAGGAATACCGTCTCTTGCAATTTCTTTTAATATTTTACAATCGAAAATCACATTCCGACTAAAGAATTCATATTGTTTTAATATGGCATTAAAAAATATGGTGTAGGAATAAATAAATCCCGTGTGAAATAAAAGCGTAATTAATTTACTCACAGTATAGCCAACTGCTGCACCCGCCAATCCCATTTCAGGAAATCCCCATTTTCCATTAATCAAGACATAGCTCATACCTATATCCAGAGTGACATCCAAAAAATCAGAAATCAAAGCCGTTTTTTTATTATCAAGAGCAAACATACACCGCACTTCTGACCTATAAATCACATCAAAAAAATACCCCAGTGATGACCATCGAAAATAATCTTCGCTATTTTGAATAACCACACCAGGCTGATTTATTAATTTGAAAAATTTTGCCACAAAAAATTCAGCGATTATTGCAGTAATAAGGCCGGCGATTGCTGAAAAAATTATTCCTTGTCGAAAAATAATGCCCACTTCTAATTTTTCTTCAGGCGCTGCATTTTTTTTGTTGACTTTACGAATCATGGGCGGAATAGAATAAAGCATGCCATATAATAAAGATTGTAGCATCGCCTCTGTCGTTCTAAAGTCGGTAAAAGCAGGCACTAATTTTTTATTATATTGCTTAACCAGTAGTACTCTAGAAAATTCATAGCCTGCAAATAAGCCATTGCGAAGTACCAAAGGGGCTGCAAACTTTAGTAATATTTTAACTGCTTCAGGGTAGGTTAATTCTTCATCTTGCGTATCAATTGGCGTACAAAAATAAGCATCGTCATCATCATTAAGCCGGCCTGCTAATTCATCGAAATTAATCAACATTGTGATCGTTCTCTTAAATAATTAAATTATTTAAAGTCCCTTTCGCAATCTATCCAGTTTTTCTTTAATTTTAATTTCTAATCCTCGAGGCACAGGTTCATAATAAACTTTTTTGCCCATGCCTTCAGGGAAATAATTTTCACCCACAACAAAAGCATCTGGCTCATCATGTGCATAGCGATAATCTTTTCCAAAATTAAGTTCTTTCATTAATTTTGTCGGCGCGTTCCGTAAATGAAGCGGCACCGCTAAACTACCGCCGCTGTGTACATCTGCCATTGCTTGATTGAAGGCAGCATATGATGCATTACTTTTGGCTGCAATTGCTAGAAAAATAACCACTTGTGCTAAAAATAAATCTCCTTCAGGCGAACCAACCTTTTCGTACGCTTGCCAGGCATCGACCGCAATGGACAGTGCGCGCGGGTCTGCGTTGCCTATATCCTCAGATGCAAAACGCACGAGACGACGCGCAATGTAATGCGGGTCACAACCACCATCGATCATGCGACAAAACCAGTATAAAGCGGCATCAGGGTCTGAACCTCGCATGGATTTATGTAATGCCGAAATTTGATCGTAAAAAGCATCCCCGCCTTTATCAAAACGCCGCAAATTTTGCGTTAAAACAGCTTGTAAAATTGTCTCTGTAATAATTGTCTTACCAGAACTGTCTGGCATGGCAAAATCTGACAATATTTCCAATAAATTTAAACAAAATCGTGCATCACCATCAGAAAATGCTATCAATTGATTTTTTAAGTTTTCCGGAAAAATAATATTTAACTTACCCAGACCATTTTCAGTATCACACAATGCGCTGTCGATAATTCTTAATAAATCGTTTTCATCTAGCGATTTTAATACATAGACACGCGCACGTGATAATAACGCATTGTTTAAATGAAACGAGGGATTTTCAGTGGTTGCACCAATGAAAGTAATCGTACCTTGCTCTATATGCGGTAAAAAAGCATCTTGTTGTGATTTATTAAATCGATGGACCTCATCCACAAATAAAAGTGTTTTTTCTTTGTTTATTTGCGCTCTGGCAACCACTTCACGAATTTCTTTTACGCCCGATAAAACAGCGGATAACCGTTCAATGCGGGCATTGGCATTGCTTGCGATTAATTCTGCAAGCGCTGTTTTTCCAACACCAGGCGGTCCCCATAAAATCATGGAATGTAATTTGCCCTGCGCAATGGCCATTGCCAGAGGTTTCCCTTCAGATAATAAATGCGATTGACCAAAAAAATTCTCGACCAATCGTGGACGCATACGACGCGCAAGAGGCTGAATATTAAAATTTACACTGTCGCTCACAACGCCCAACGTCCAACTCCAAACTCATTACTGCAACACATTCACACCTGATGGCACAATAAAATAAAATGCACTTGCTGGCAAGGAATCATTCAGGCGTACATTTGAAAAATTAAAGCGGGTTGTTTGCTCCATTGTATTTTCAATTTGCATCGACTGTAATTTTTCATGCGAAAAAGCCAATGCGATAGAGCGAAATGCGCGATTGGGTTTTTTAGGAATTAACTGAAAAACCATAATATTCTGATGCGGAATCATGTGAATTGAAAATTGTTTTAGTAAAGTAGCAACATGGCCAGACAATAATTTTGCGGGATTCATCGGCATATTTTCAATAGATTGTTTCGTCGCCTGTTTTAAATCGACATCATAAATCCATAACACATTACCATTTGTAATTACAATTTGATGTGATGGCTGCAATGTGTCCCATCGAAAACGACCTGGGCGTTCTAACATCACATTACCCCTACTCATTTGTAATACGTTTTGATTAAGGTCTGTTGTCGTTTGTGTAAATTGTGCTTGTAAGGTAGTGAATTGATCTAGTAAACGGGTTAATTGATCAGCGGAAGATAGGGTGTCTGCAAGGATAGTGTGACAAAGAAATAAATTAATGATAAGCATAAATTTAATGTGTCGCATAATTAATACTCACTGTTTGCAAATAGGGAATTTTTTGTAAAATTCAATTGCGTGCTCTGTAGCTTCCACTCGCTGACGCTCAGGGTTCTGAGCTATTCTGATGCCGGCACCAGCACATCCCGCTGCGCATTGCCTTCCATTTTACTCACAATGCCTGCCAGCTCCATCGCTTCAACAATGCGTGCTGCACGGTTATAACCAATTTTAAAACGACGCTGCACACTCGATACTGAAACCCGCTGTGCTTTTATAATAAATTGCACTGCTTCATCATACAGTTCATCTTTTTCACCATCGCCATCTTCAATCATGGCGGATTCAGTATATCCTGTTGGATCAAGTGCGCCACTTTCATTTAAAAGATCTTCTAAATATTCTGGTTTTCCGCGCTGTTTTAAATCTTTTACCACGCGATGCACTTCTTCATCGCTTGCAAAACAACCATGCACACGGACAGGTACGCCTGATCCTGGCGGCATATACAACATATCGCCATTACCCAATAATTGTTCAGCACCTTGGCTGTCGAGAATCGTGCGTGAATCAATTTTTGATGACACTTGAAAAGCAATACGTGTTGGAATGTTTGCTTTAATTAATCCAGTGATCACATCTACCGATGGGCGCTGTGTTGCAAAAATCAAATGAATACCAGAGGCTCGCGCTTTTTGCGCTAACCTCGCAATCAATGTTTCTACTTTTTTTCCAACAACAACCATCATATCCGCAAATTCATCGGCTAAAACAACAACTTTAGGCAAGGTTTGTAATTCAATAGGGCCATGTTCTGTTGGCGGTGTTAGTGGATCTAATAAAGGCGCGCCTTTATCAATGGCTTCACGAACCTTAATATTATAACCCATAATATTTCGAACACCGAGCGAAGCCATTAATCGATAGCGTCGTTCCATTTCCATCACGCACCAGCGTAATGCACTCGCTGCATCTTTCATGTCAGTAACAACAGGTGCTAATAAATGCGGAATACCATCATAAATAGATAATTCTAACATTTTCGGATCAATTAATATTAAACGTAAATCTTGCGGGGAAGATTTATAGAGTAAGCTTAATAGCATGACATTTAAGGCAACCGATTTACCCGAACCCGTTGTACCGGCAACCAATAAGTGGGGCATTTTTGCTAAATCAACCACAACCGGCTCACCTGCAATATCTTTTCCTAACGCAATGGTCAATGCAGAACGAGATTGTTGAAAAGTCGGGGTAGACAATACTTCCTTTAAAGTGACTGTTTCGCGATTGGGATTTGGCAATTCCAAACCAATCACGGATTTTCCGGGAATAACCTCAACAACACGCACACTGATCACTGATAATGATCGCGCTAAATCTTTTACCAATGCCGTAATCTTATTTACTTTTGTTCCCGGCGCTAATTCCATTTCAAAACGCGTCACTACTGGTCCTGGATGTGCTGCAACCACTTTTAAGGCAACACCAAAATCATTAAAACATTCCTCTACTTCTCGTGAACGGCGCTCTAACTCATCTTTACTAACCCCTATTTTCCTTTCATTCATACGCGAATCAAGCAAAGATAATTTTGGCAAAATAGTAGATTGTGAAAAACGCGGTGTACGCGTAGAACGACTTTCTTCTTCGTCAATTTCTGTTGGGTTAATTGCCGTAGCAACACGCGGCACTTTAGTTGATTTTTTCACTGCATCAAATAAGGGATCAGGTGCCATCAAACTCGGTTCAATAGGTTGGTTTGATAATTTTGTAATAAAGGGGGTATTTTTTTTAGTCTCATTGTCGCTTGAATAAAAACGTTCAAATGAAGTTAAGCGTGATAAAAAATCAAACGATATTTTGGGCAAGGCAATATTAATTTTTAGTTCACCAAAACAATAACGACCTGCGCGGATGATACAAGCACCAATCGCTTCAATTAATTGCACCCACGATGTACCTGTTAATAATGTAATGCCAATCAGCAAAATAGGGGAAAAAACAATCGTAGTACCAGCACGATTAAACCATTGCATTAGCAAATTGCCCATGGCATCACCCACGATGCCACCAGATTCGTACGGCAGTCCGTAGTTAAAAGAAATTAAATATAAATGCAATAAACTGCAAGCAGCAATCACGCTCATCAATAAACCTGTTACGCGAGACGCAACCCGTGCCCAATTAATATCAGAAAATTCTTCAAATAGTTGATGCGCACGATATAATTCCCACACGCCTTGAAATAAAAAAATGGGAAAAAAATAGGTGATATAACCAAATACATATAACAAAAAATCAGACAACCAAGCACCCACTCGTCCGCCCGCATTTAGAATTTTGACGGTATCAACTTGATGTGACCAACTGGGATCCGCGCGATGATACGTGACCAATGACAACAAAAGAAAAGCGCCAGCTGATAACAGCACGATCAGAAATGCCTCGTGCAATCGACGATAAAATGCCGATGCGTTTGGCATCGTGGTATTGTTTGTTTTACGTTTGACGTCCCTCAACGGATGATTCCTGTTTGTGCTGTGAAATAACATTATAGTCTTGAATCGATGCTATTTTGTAGTGAAATATAACAATGGAAGGTAATTAGAAACAGGCTGTCAGCCAATCAATCACAAATGCAACTGCGCTTTGACGTATATATCCTCGTCCACTGGTAAAATGCATGGTTTTTGTTTCACATCCTTCAGCTTTTGCTAATCCAAAGCAAACCATGCCAACGGGTTTTTCTTTTGTGCCACCCGAAGGACCTGCAACACCGGTAATTGAAACGGCGATATCTGCTGAAAATTTTTTCAGTGCACCCTCAGCCATAGCTTTGGCTACGGGTTCAGAAACAGCGCCGTGTTGTGTTAATAAGTCTTTTGACACACCGAGACAATTTTCTTTCGCTAAATTACTGTAAACAACAACTGAACCATTAAACCATTGAGAACTGCCCGGCACTTCCGTCAGTAATGCCGACACACTTCCACCCGTACACGATTCTGCCAGGGCAATTCTGATATTTCTTTGTTTACATAGTTCACCCAGCTGTTTTGCTGATGCAAATAAATTGTTTATCATATATTATCCTCAGACCCCACTCACACTAACACTGGCACTTCTATGCAAACATTGTCACAACACACACCTATGATGCAACAATATTGGCATATTAAAGGCCAACATCCCGACATCCTAGTATTTTATCGCTTGGGTGATTTTTACGAATTATTTTATGACGATGCCAAAAAAGCCGCCCAAATATTGAATATCACCTTAACCTCACGTGGACAGTCTGCCGGCTCAGCAATTCCCATGGCAGGCATCCCCTTTCATTCAGCTGATAATTATTTGGCAAAATTAATTAAGGCCGGTGAATCGATTGCAATTTGCGAGCAAATTGGCGACCCCGCCACCTCCAAAGGCCCAGTTGCACGTGAAGTCGTCAGGGTTTTAACGCCCGGCACAGTGACTGACGATAATTTATTGGATCAAAATCGTGATATTATTTTAACATCTATTTTTAAGCATGATACTCGCTTCGGTATTGCAAGTATTAACATCGCCAGTGGCCGATTTTCAATTCAGGAACTCGAAAATGAAGTGACATTATTTGCTGAAATTGCACGTCTTAATCCTTCGGAAATATTACTCGATGAAAATTCAACGCTCAATTTTTCCACCGCCGTTAAAAAAAGGCCCGCTTGGGAATTTGAATTGTCTACAGCAAAAAAATTATTATTAGAACAATTTAAAACGAATTCATTGGATGGCTTTGGCGTCAATAACTTGTCACTTGCCTTATGCGCTGCAGGTTGCCTATTGCATTACATGCAATATACACAACGCGCACAGCTTCCGCATATTCACAGCATTGTTATTGAAAAAAATAACGATGCTATTTTTATGGATGCGGCAACCAGACGTAATTTAGAATTAATCACGAATTTACAAGGTGAAAAAAATTATACCCTAACAGCTGTTTTAGATAATACGGTCACAGCAATGGGCGCTAGATTATTGCGTCGCTGGATTACACAACCACTAACCAACCACGCTAAAATTAACAGACGACTCGAAAAAGTAGGTTTATTTTTAAAGTCAGATGCATTAGATGCTATTCGCGAAATCCTGAAAAATATTTTTGATTTAGAAAGGATATTAAGTCGTGTTGCTCTGCATTCTGCTCGTCCAAGAGATTTAGCGCATTTAGCGCATTCACTTTCCGTATTGCCAGAATTAAAAAATTGTTTATTAAAACTTTATCCAACTGAATTAAAATTATTTCCAGAACTGCATGAATTACTACAAAAAGCAATTATTGAAAATCCACCCATGATCATTCGCGATGGCGGCGTCATTGCAGAGGGTTACGATGCAGAACTAGATGAATTACGTCAACTCGATGGCAACAGCCAACAATTTTTATTAGATCTTGAACAACGCGAGCGAGAACGTACAGGCCTCAGTACCCTAAAGGTCGGCTATAATCGCATTCACGGTTATTATATTGAAATAAGCCGTTTACAGGCAGATAAAGCCCCAATTGATTATTCACGCAGGCAAACCCTAAAAAACATAGAACGTTTCATTACACCTGAATTAAAATCCTTTGAAGATAAAATATTAACAAGCAATTCTCGTGCACTGGCTCGCGAGAAATTATTATATGATGCATTACTCAGTAAAATTGCTGAATCGCTCATTCCACTACAACAATTATCAGAACAATTATCACAATTAGATGTGTTAACAAACTTTGCTTTTTGTGCGCTAAAAAATAATTATGTTGCTCCCCTATTTTCAACCACAGCTGGAATTGAAATCATCAACGGTCGCCATCCCATTATTGAACACGTGATTGAAAATCATTTTGTACCCAATGATACGGTTTTTAATTCGGAAAAACGCATGTTATTAATTACCGGCCCAAACATGGGTGGTAAATCAACGTATATGCGACAAACCGCTTTAATTACTCTGATGGCGCATATTGGTGCTTATGTGCCTGCGGAAAAAGTAATCATTGGCCCCATCGATCGCATTTTCACCCGCATCGGGGCTTCAGATGATTTGTCATCCGGTCGGTCAACGTTTATGGTTGAAATGACAGAAACTGCCAATATTTTGCATAATGCAACAGAAAATAGTTTGGTGTTAATGGATGAAATTGGCCGCGGAACCAGTACCTTTGATGGATTATCATTAGCATGGGCATGCGCCCTACATTTGGCAAATCACTCCAAAGCCTTCACCTTATTTGCAACGCATTATTTTGAATTAACACATTTACCGCTGGAATGTGATGGCATTGCGAATGTGCATCTGGATGCAACCGAACACAATGATCAAATTGTTTTTTTGCATAAATTGAAATCAGGGCCGGCGAGTCAAAGTTATGGGCTGCAAGTAGCAAAATTGGCAGGCGTGCCTATTAGTGTAATTCATCATGCGAAATTAAAATTAGCGCAACTGGAAAATCCCCCTGATATTGGTATTACTACCGCAATACCGACCCCTTGTTTCAAAGAGGTTTAAATTCTTCTATTGCCAATAGAAGAAATAACCTGTATTCTTCTATTATCAATAGAAGAAATTATAAATTATGACAAATCAAATAGTTATAAAACAACTTATTCAGGAACAACAAGCGATTCGCTTGCCGAACAATCCTGTCCCACGAGAAATTTGGAGTGAATTTGCCCCATTACAACACAACACGCAGATTATTATCATTAAGGGACTGCGACGCTGCGGCAAATCAACTTTTATGCAATGGGTACGTTCACACGAAAAAAATCCGCATTATTATTTTAATTTTGACGACGATCGCTTAACTAATTTCACGGTCGAAGATTTTCAAACTTTATTGGAATTATTAATTGAATTAATCGGACCCGCAAAAACAGCTTATTTTGATGAAATACAAAATATTCCAGGCTGGGAAAAATTTATTCGTCGTCTGCACAACCAAGAATATAAAATTTATATTACTGGTTCAAATGCACGGTTATTCAGCAAGGAATTGGGAACGCATTTAACCGGCCGTACTATTTCGATTGAAATGTTTCCGTATTCGTTCAGAGAATATTTGCAAGCAAAAAAAATAAATTACACGAAGGATGCACATACCACCGAAGAAAAAAGTCTCCTGAAAAGCGCATTCAATGACTTTGTTCAAATGGGTGGCATTCCAGAATACATTCGCTTTGAACAACCCGCTTATTTAAGTGAGTTATATGAAAGCATTTTATATCGCGACATTATTGTGCGACACAGCGTTGGCAAAGAACAAACATTAAAATCACTCGTATATTATTTAGCGAGCAATGTTGGAAAAGAAGTCAGTTACAACAAATTAAAAACATTATTAAAATTAGCCAGCGCCACAACCGTTTCTGATTACTGCTATTTTATTGAGATGAGTTATCTTTTCTTTATCATCAATCAATACAGCCCGTCACTTAAAGCACAAGCACATTACAGCAAAAAAGAATATTTTATTGATCAAGCCTTAGCAGCAACGGTGGGGTTTCGCACTTCAAAAGAATATGGACGCACCCTAGAAAATATTGTTTTTTTGGAATTAAAACGCAGAAATACTGAAATCTATTTTCATAAAGCAAGGAAGGAATGTGATTTTCTTGTAAAAGAATCGCATCAAATAACACAGGCAATCCAAGTATCAGCGCATCTTGACAGCAGCGAGACACAAAAGCGAGAATTTTCTGGATTGCAGGAAGCCATACATGCTTACCATTTAAAAAGCGGCTTGATACTCACTGAAGACACCGAATTTCAAGAAGGCAATGTTATCGTTATGCCAATTTGGAAATGGTTAATAAATGGAAATATCCCTATTTTTCAAATGGGGAGATTATGAATATTAAATATTTACAAGCATCACATCAACACCATTATATTTTGGCAGTGGCACATTAATATCAAAACGAAGCGGTAAGGCACGTTGCGTAAAGCTTAAAATCACCGCAGTGGCTATTTTTTTCTGATCAAAATAGGCCTGCACAACATGCAATGCACATTCCAAACTTCCCTGCCCTATTACGTCCAAAAAATCAGCTTTGATATTATATTTTTCTAGCAAATAAGGTGCGAGATGCGAATACTGAGAATCATATTCATAAGCATTATGCGTAATCACACATAATTCAGTTTTATTTAATACCGATAGCAGTGTTTTATCTTCAATAATAGCAAGATCAATTAATTGTGGAAATGAATAACCTATGGTTTGTATCAGCATTTCTTTATCAAGATAACCCTTTGTTAAGCGATGCATGTCTTCAAAGTATTGTAGGTAATCTGCTTTTGGTTTTCGACAGAGTGGATCGGGAAACGTAAAATGAATTTTTTTTGAAATGTTCATTCTAAAGTTACCTCAATGTGCTAATAAATAAACACCGCAGCAGCCAAATAAAACCCCATACCACATCCTGTCATTAGATAATAATCACCTTTTTTTAAACGATTTTCTAATAAGGCTGAATGTAAATTAATAATATGATCAGAACAAAACGTATGTCCATATTTTGGAATGTTGTCTAAATAAATTTTTTCAATAGAGAAATTCAATGCAATAGCTATTTTTCTCCATGTTGGTAAATTGACATTATGCGGCAATATTAAATTAATTTTATCCAGTGTGATTTTTGCTTTATTTAATGCATCACAAATAATTTCAAGCATGGATTGAATAAATTTTGAGTCAAATGTTTTTATCTCAGAATCCGACAAGTAAATTCCTTTTGCATAACCCGACATTAAATGATTAGAAATTGATAACATCTGATTATCAAACCCGTCGCAAGAAAGCAAAGACGCTGTTGCCGCATCACCGACAATTGAAGAGCCAGGAACCACACGTAGTAACGGCGTAAATGCTACCTCTCCGGTTATTACAATTGCATAATAATCAGGATTATTCTTTAAAAGAACTGTTAAAATTTCTAAAGCTTTAAAATAAGAAGCACATTTTTGCATTGTCATTTCAAATAAAATTGCAGAATTAAGTTTATATTTTTCTTTTAATATAGTCAGCAGTGAGTAACCAAAAGGGTGTAATATTGCCGTAGTATGCACAAAAATTAAATATTTAATTTTTGTTTTATCATGACAATAATCAAGTAATTTTTTTAGTGGAATTGTTATGAAAGACTGTAAATCACCCTGTTCTAAAACAGGAATAGTTTTTAATCCATAAATCATACTGTAAACAGACAGCATTGGTTTAGACAATTGCGTTTCCTTTTCCAAATCCATTATTGCTATTCTGTTTTTTGGAATTTCAATTTCAATGTGATTAATGCTTAGCAATGGATACCCACTTTGCAGTTAAAAAGGGATTATCAACTAAAACCTCACCCGGGACTGTCAAAATAAAATTACTTTCATAAAAATATTTTATTTTATCAACATCGTTTATATGATTGATTAATAGGTCAGATAATCTGTCTAGCAAATCAAAATCAGTAATCACAGAACTGAGCATCGGTCCCCAAACATCCCAAATAAGTGTTTCTTGTTTATTGAGCAAAGCCAAATCCTGAATTAAACGATTACGCACGGTAAATAATCCACGATGCTGACGCGAACCAAATCGCACGGCTTCCGCATTTTCAAAACGACACATTTTCCAAGCTCTGGCGGCCGAAATAAATTTATTTTCAGGAACATCGTTTAAATCAAAATCAATCATTAATTTGTAATAGTCAATGTGTAATGGCATCGTTCGTGTATCAACTAAACACCAACGACACAGCTTTTCATTATAATATTCAACACAATATCCATCTAAAAATAAGCCAGGAATGAAGTAACTCACAAAACCTGATCGAAGACGCGCTGGAATTGCGCGTGACCGCAAAACAGAACACAACAATAATGAGGTGTCTCGACATACACCCATTACACGATTTTCTATTGCGCGTACTTTTGTTAATTCAGAATTATCTTTATGCAACATGGCTTTTAGAATATTGTCAATCGTCCTTAAATTTAATTCAGCATAACGATCCTCAGAAACGGAAGTTGACAATAAATCTAAATCTGCATAATGCAAAAATAGCTGCTGAACAATTTTAGACACATGAGGAATATCATTTGGAAAAGCATTGTAAAAAAAATGATGATCCTTTGGATTTGAGAAAGCACTTTGTGTTATATAATATTCATAATGCATGATAGTTTTCCTGTAAAAGTTGATAATCAATTTTACCATTTGATAAATGGGGCAAAAACGCCACTGTAACAATTTTCTTTGGAATAGCTTCGCGAGATAAATGCGACAATAATTTTTTCTTCAATTGTGAAATATTGATTTTTTGTGTTGAAAATCCAACCAGTGATTGGATTAAATGATGTTGGTCATACTCTGGAATAACACAAATATCATGGCAATTTAGTACTGTTCGTAAAACAGATTCTACCTCATGCTTCTCAACGCGATGACCCTTTACTTGCCATTGATCATCAAAACGACCCTGAAATAAATATCCATATTCATCGTGATATGAAACACGATCACCGGTAAAATAGGACGTTAAATCTGATTCTGAATTATAACTAAACTTATCGGTTGTAAAAGACGGCCAGTATCCGTTTGACACTTGATCGCCTGAAATAATTAATTCACCATTATTAGAAATGGCCAATTGTGTGTGTGGAAATGGCTTCCCAATAGGCAATGACATCATCCCGCTGTAATTATTTTCTTTTTGATATATGTGATAGGTACAACTCACAGTTGCTTCAGTTGGACCGTATAAATTTACAATTAAAGTATTTTTGGCTTCTTTTTGCCAAAGTTGTGCAAACGAAACTGGGAAGGGCTCGCCACAAAAAAATGTATTTCTTAATGAAAATAAATGGCCATGATAAAAATGACATTGATTAATGATTGCCGGCATAATTGAGGGTACTAAAATACAATGGGTAATTTTATTTTTATAAATAAATTGTGACACACTCAATTCCTTTTCCTCGTTATAAACGTATAGCGTAGCACCTGAAATAAGACAAAGCACAATTTCATGTATTGAAATATCAAAGGCAATATCTGACAGTTGAATGAAACGATCTTGTGCATTTATGTGAAACGTATGCAAAATATCGTTAACATAAGTAGATAGATTTTTATGTGAAATGGGGACTGCCTTTGGTTTTCCAGTTGAACCGGAAGTAAAAAACATATAAGCATAATTTTCTTTTTTTATTTTACAATGATAAAAATTATTATCAACACAAGATTTATTACGCGTCTTTTTTCTATTTGCAATATAACAAAAATTATTAGCTTCAAAAACTAATTTTAATTTGTTTTTATGTGACATTGTTAAACATAAAATATCCTTATTTTTAACTTGCGAAAGTAAATTTAAAAGAACATCAGCTTTAGCGTCACCCAGAAATATAAAATAAGAGTCTAGTGTTTCCAATATTTTTTTGCTTTTTTCGATTCCCGATTGAATATTTAAAGGAATATAAACACTGTTTGAAAAAAAACAAGCGAGCATCCCCACATAAAAATTAATGGTTTTATCAGAAATTACAACACAAAATCTATTTTTGTCTTGGAATTTTAAAAATTGACGTGAAAGTGTAAACGCTTGACAAATAATTTCCCAATAGGTAAATGATTTTTTGTCAACAATAATTGCTATGTTGTTTTTAAATTTGATTGCTGACGCAATTATTTTTTCAAAGAAGTCTGACATGGTGTTTCCCTTACATCGCAAGATTCGCACGCAGGCTACCGCCCGCGTTTCGGTGCTATTTTATTATATTCAATATTTAAACAGTCCTGCTGCAAACGTGGCACCTAAACCCATAGTCACCAGCAAATAATAATCACCTGGCATAATTCTTTGTTTTGCAATACCGTCTTTTAAATTGATAAATGGATCTGATCCAAAGCAATGCGCTGTCGTCGCAATATTGTCCAAATACACTTGTTCAGGAAAAAGCGATAATGCATGAATAAGCTGCTTCCAAGAAATTTTATTAACGTTATGAGGAAACACACACCTTATTTTTGATATAACAATATTATTTTTGCTTAAAATTTTATTAATCAGTGATGTCATATTTTTAATGTAAGTTGATTGAAATAACAATTGTTCGTTTTGATCTGCCCATATTCCCTTCGCAAATTGGCCGTAAGATGCAAGTTCAGCGTCTAAAAATTGATGCAAGCAATCAGATTTTTTCAACAATATAGCTGTTGCCGCATCACCTAATATTGTTGAACCCGGTATTGTTTGCAAAATAGGTGTAAATGTAATATCAACAACTAATATCAAAATTATATCCGTGCTACTTAGAGAGCAAAATAATTTTTCTGATATCGATAATAAATTAAATACACTTGCACATTTATGCAATGTAGATTCAAAATAAATCGCCTGAGTTATTTTCAACTGAAAAAGTATATTTTGAATGTAATGAAATCCAAAAGGCTCAATGTAATCTGCTGTATGTGCAAATAAAACATACTTTATTGAGTCAAGGTCAAGGGGGTATTCATATATTAATTTTTGAATAAGCGTTAAAATCTGCTTTGAGATTGTCTGTAGATTATGTCGCGGAACAAAATGTAACCCCATCACACGTTCAAACACTTTTGCATCCACTTCAGTTATTTCATCTCCATGAACCAGGTCATTAATGGTTAAACTATTTTCACCCAAAAGATATGTAATATGCGCTATATTCATTAGTGATACACCAAAGAATTTTTTAAAGCCATATTTTCCAGAACGTGTTTGTTAAGCTTTCCATTAGACAAAGATGGAAATCGATCGCTAAAATAAATGTAATCAGGTTTTTGTGTTGATGGAAATTTTGAAAGTATAATCATTTTTAAATAATTAATATTACAATTAATTGAATCAGATTCAACACAAACGACTAATTTTTGATCATCAGGCTCATTTTTATTAATAAAAATATAAGTGCGATTAATATGTGAAACATGTGACAACTTTTCAATATATTCATAGGTATTTAATTTAGCACCCTTATATTTTACAATAAAATCATTTCTACCTTTAAAATAAAAATAACCATCCTCATCCATCACTGCACGATCACCTGATAATAATACTTTCTGACCATATTCATCAGTCGTTATTTTTTTTGCAGTCTCAATTGGATCATTCCAATAGCCCATCATCACCGTTGGGCCTGAAATAACTAAGTTTCCTTCAATATGCTTACCCAACAATTTACCATTGGAATCTTGAATCCACATTTTTAAATTTGGCATCGGTATACCAATTGATCCAGTTTTTTTGTTTAACATTGAGTGTGGCACGTAACTGCAACGTTTACATTCTGTTAACCCATACATTGAAATTAATTTAGCTTTTGGAAAAATTTTATATATTTTTTCAATGTGTGTTAATGTAATATTTTCTCCTGTATTAGTAACTAATCTTAGCGATGAAAAATCATAAGCATATCGCTTTGAGGTAATATGAAATAATTGCACCATTAATGGAACACAAGGCAATATCGAAACACAATGTCGTGAAATTTTATTAGCAACTAAATTAGGAAATAATAAATTTTTTTCAAGAACCAGTGTTGCGCCACAATTAAATGCCAACAACATTTGATAGAGCCCATAATCAAAATGCATTGGAAGTACAGATAATATGACATCAGATGAATTCAGCGTTAAATAACTTGAAATAGATTCAATAGCTGCCAACACATTACGATGCGAAAGCATCACACCCTTTGGAATCCCAGTGCTGCCTGATGTATGCATAATTATTGCAAGATCAGATTCTGTTGAAATATATTTTAGATCGTAAAAATCTAAATCAATACGAATTCGCTCACACAATTCACTGATATACGGAACTTCAAAACTGACGATACAATTAAATTGCGCATCTGTAATGTTGTCAAAAACAACCATTTTAGGATTAATATTTTTTATAATTTCACTTAATGTTTGTTCATTCACTTCGTGATCAATAAGGCATGGCACCATGCCTGATAAAACAGTAGCCCAAAAAGCAATGACGGTTGCATACGTATTCGCACCCAATATAATAACGCGCCCAGCATTTTTTTCTATGGTTAAGCTCATGTGTTGCACTAAACGTAGACTATCTTCATATACAGACCAATAACTATATGTTTCATCTCCGATAATCAATGCTGTTTTCGTTTTATACGCATTAATTGTTTTTAAAAAAATATGGGGTAATAAATAATGCATCATATGTTATATGCCTCTTATTTGTTTTTTTTGAATATCAGTTGTGCCTTCCATATATTCCCAGCAATGCACATCGCGCAATGCTTTCAGCAACCAAGGGTTTTCTAGCAACGCATCCATTTTGCATAATGCGATACACGCGCTAATTACCTTTTCTGAAATTGCAGTTGCATTGGCCTTTGCTAATGATACATTCCGGCACAATAAAGCATTTTTATCTACTTCCGATGCAGCATTTTTTAACATCTGCCTGGAAACCTTTAGCAAAGAATTAAAATTGGCAAAAACAGATTTGAGTGATTTTAAATTGGCTTTGTTAATCAAGAATGTAATATCACACACCGCTTGTGCCTGTCCAATCGCCAATGCACCAACACCTGTTCTCAATCGATTAAATACTTTTACAATTCCTAAAAGGCCATTTTCGCAGGCTGAAAGATGATTTCCTAAAATCTGAGATTCTGGAATTTTGACATCATTGAATTTTACTAATGCTATTTGTGCAGATTTCAATGCAAACATGGATAATGACGTTTTTTGGATATTTAAATTATTATTTAACAAATCAGGCGTCAACCAAACAGCGCGAATACCTAATGGCCCATCAAATAAGCGCGCTAAAACAATTCCCATATTTCCCACCGCACCATTTCCAAAAAAACACTTTGTCCCGTTTAAAAAATAATCGCTATCATGTTTATTTTTTTTAGTTAATCTTGTTTGAATATTATTTGCATCGGAACCTTTATTGGGTTCTGTTAATGCAAAAAACGTTCGAATTTTTTTAGACTGTAAAATTTTGTAGAAATAATCAATTTGATTTGGCAAACCCAATTCTCGTAACATCAAACCTGATAGAGAAGGTCCGGGGCATGCCAATAAAACACCAGGGTCACCGTATGAAAATGCCTCTAAATAATGCGTACGTTCGACTGTAGTACTATTGCAGTCAGATAAAATAAAATTAACAGCCGGTAAATCAAGATAATTTAAAATTATATTAGGATCTGCATCCACTTTGAAAGACAGTTCTCTAAAGCTTTTTGCGTAGGATGATAATTTTTCACCATAATAACGAGTAGCATTCATATCATTTTTCATAATCAAACCTCGATAAACTTTTCAAATAATCTTATGAAAAAAAGAAATTCAATTGCATTATTTTTTAACACAGCACGTGCACCAGCCAAGCGTGACAAAATTACCAAAAGATTCATTAATTGTTTAAGCAGAAAGGAAATTTGATCAGTTTTTATTGATAGTTTAATCAATTGCTCGACACGACTTAATATAATCATACAATCTGAAAAATGCGATTGAACGACATCAAGGTTCACAATGCGCTTATTTTCATAATATCGGTTTGACAAATGTTCATGCGTATAAACCGCTATTTTTTTGCATGCAATAAAAATGTTGGCCACTATCTTATTAATGAATACTTCATATAAATTGGATTTATTTTTATTTGTAACATCAACGGTCAGTTGTGAAAGAAACATGCCTGCTTCATTTAAAAAAGAAAGCGGCATGGGTTTCAAGCATTTTACGGAGATGGCTGTCACACTAGATTTTGTCAAAAGAACAATATCATTTTCAAAATTAATATTTTCTGAATGCATGATCAATCCTTTTGAGTTACCCAAGCCGAAAAAACTGTTATTATCAACAACCGCTACAGAAGACATATTAAAAACCTCTTGCCACGAAATTTGACAATAATTTTCAGATTGAAATAAAACATCTTTTATCATATAAAAAACCATTTTGTTTTATTAATAATATTCCAGTCGAAAATAATGCATGATCATGATCAACAATAAATATATAGTTAAATTTAATTCTATTCTTAAATATAAAGTCTAAGCAGTAATAGACAAACCCAGAGCTGATCGGATAAAAAATAACATTCCACGAAGTAAGAACATTAAAATTATCTTTATGTTTTACGTAAACAATAAAATCATTTATATTCATAGAAAAAGCATTTATCATGGATTTTATTTTTTCAATGTATTGTTTGTTAGAGATGACTTCACACAAAACCACCTTTACAAATTGTTTTGAATTGCATTTAGAAACGGTAGAAAGTGATGCCACAAAATTAATTTCTGGTGCAACAGGTTTATTTTTGCTTAATTTAAATAACCAAGCATTTTCAATTGAACAACATAACGCTTTACTAATCGAATTTGAATTATACAATTTTAACAATGTGTTTAAGGCGTAAAACACGCATAGTAATCCACATCCTTTGACATCAAGAAAAGCGGCATGAATATTAAATTTGTTTTTCAAATACAATTCTGGTGCAGAATAATCCATATTCCACGTGACCCCCCAAGAGGGCAACAAAACCATGTCAACTTGATCAAATTTGTTGTTTTTTACTAATTTATTCATCAATATTGTTCCCATCAAATCATAGCGATATACAAATTGTGATGAATCATAATTTAGGTTAACGTTATAAAGCTTATATAAATCATTTAAATACGCCTTTACAACATCAGAAACAGGTTGTTTTTTGATATTTTTAAAGGCGGTTTGGAAAATAACTGAATCAATGATCATGTCTGTCTCGCAATAAAACTTGCATATCAACATAATTGATTACTGATGAAACCGTTTCTAAATCGCGCATTTCAATTGTTTCAGGATCAACAAAAAATCCTTCAATGGATTCTTCTAGACGCATTAAAAACATTAACGAACTCATTGAATCTAATTGCAGATCTTCTTTTAAATAAGCATTTGAATTAATACACAGGTTATTGGACAAATTTAATGTTGATGCTAATGCATTTTTAACAAGTTGTTCCGTATTTTGCATCGTAGTCTCCTTGGTTGGGTTTAGGTTTATATGCATACTTGCTTGAAAGTTTCTGTGGCATTGATATTTTGTGTTAACAATAAGTCATCGATTGTTTCGCGACGTCGAATCAGTTTCAGTTTTTTATTTTCATAAATTACTTCAGCAGGTGAGCCATGGCTCAAAAATTTTCCTGGAGACGCCGTTAATCCATACGCACCAGAATTTTTAATAATAATTAAATCACCGACAGTAACATTTTTTAGTTCAATATTTTTCAGCAGTACATCACAAGGCGTACACAATGGTCCTGTCACCTGATATTTTTTTTTACTTATACTGTTTTTTAATTTATTTTCTGAAATATGAAAAAATGGAAAATTACGATGAATAAACGACCCTAATCCCGTTGTCGCCATATGACAATGCAGGCCTGCATCAACGATTAAATAATTCTTTTCGTGGTTAGACTTTACTGATTGTATTGATGCAATAAGAAAGCCTGATTCAGCTACCAAATAGCGGCCCAATTCTAAAATAAATTGTGTTGATTGTCGCAATAGCTTATAGCATTTTAATAATGCATTAATATCATTTATTAATTTTAAATGATTTAATTTTTTTTCACCCTGAAAATAAGGGACACCAAAGCCACCCCCAATATCAATCACATTAAAATCAATTTTTAGCTTTTCAGAAAGTGAATCTGCTAGTATTAGTATATTTTTTATGTTTTCTATTATTGCATTTTCATCTAATACACGACTTGCATTAAAAATTTGTATCCCATCAAACAAAATAAATTCACATTGTTGTATTTCATTAAAGCGAGCAGTAAATTCTGTTATTTCAATACCAAACTGTGATGAAACGCCACTCATTTTAATTGGTGCATTTTTCATAAAAAAATCAGGATTAATACGTGCTAGAATCGATGTTTTTGCTTTATGCTTTTTTGATAGCACATCAACTAGGCTTATTTCAGTGATTGACTCGCAAACAATGTGCCTAATTTTCATTTGTATCGCAAACTCAATTTCATCTGGTTTTTTTGCAGGCCCTACAAAGATAATTTGTGAAGGCTTAAATCCTGATTTAAGTGCAATAACCAGTTCGTTTTTTGATGAAATTTCACAATTTGCACCCAATGAAGCAAGGTATTTACAAACTTCTAAACTTGGATTTGCTTTAATTGAATAAAAAACACTACAACTGGGCGATAGGTTTTTTTGTAATTGCGCATATTTTTCTTTAATCGTTTCCATAAAATACAAAAACACCGGCGTGCCAAAATGCGCAGCCGTTTTTATTAAAATATTATTTGTTAACATTTTCATAATGACACTTCCATCTAACAATTTATTAGCGATGAATCAATTTTCCATTAATTACTTTTCCATCGACAGAAGAGGTGACACTGACAATCACCTCCCCAGCTGGCCCTTGAAAATCAGCATTTCCTTTTATCTTTGAGTTATGACACAATTTAATTTTTTCTGCTGTTGCACTATTTTCAGTAACTGAATCAAATATCGAATCATCTGATCTCATTGGTCCACTGACCGTTGCTGTACCAGTAAAGGTGGAGCGCATTGCACGAAATGGACCGTGCACAACAATATTTTTAATGTACACACCCCTGCACCAGGTGGGTCCATCATAAATTTGCGTATGCGGTTCATGAAAACCCAATACGATACATTGGTCCTCTGCTAATGCACCTTGCATTAAAAATGCTGAAAATAAAGCGAAAGCTATTACACGTGATTTCATAAAATTTTTCCCAGTTGATTAATTTACGAAAGCATCATAATCAATTTAAAAAAAAATTTATATCCGTGTTTTTGAAATAATTGGATTTTTTTAAAATGGGGGTAATGCAGGATTCACACGCACCCTTCCGAGTGCATTTCTGTGCTATAGGAAACTATCTGCCGCGAAAAAATATTTTATCTAACTCGTTCATGGCATATTGTTTCCAAGTCGGGCGACCATGATTACAACAACCACTGTTTTCTGTTTTTTCCATTTCGCGTAAAATAGCATTCATTTCTGGCAGCATTAATTTATGTGGTGCGCGAAATGCAGCATGACATGCTACAGTTGATAACACGCAATTTATTTCCGCCATCACGCGCGAACTTTTTTCTTGTGCGATTAAATCGGAAAAAACATCACGCAAAATAGTTTGCATATTTTTATTTTGTATTAATGCTGGAATTTCTCGAATAGCCAATTGATTTTTTCCCATTTGGTCAATGACAAACCCCATTTTTTCAAATAATTCAGCGTTATTTTCAAATGCCTGTATTTCAGCAATAGGTAAATCTAAAATAATCGGCAGCAAAAGGGGCTGCCGAATTAATTTTGAATGATCAAAATTGGCTTTCATTTTTTCATATAAAATTCTTTCGTGGGCCGCATGCATGTCGACAACTATCATGCCTAATTTATTTTGTGCAATAATATAAATATCGTGAATTTGACCAATGGCAAAACCCATAGGGTGTTCAACTGCAGTATTCTCGTGTGCTAAATCACAATCATGCAATAAAAGAGAATGTTGCCTAATCGTTGGTATTACGCAATCGTCAGCGCTAGCAAAATATTTCCCACGTTCGTTTAGAGAATCGGGTTCTTGCTCCGTAGCTTCTGGAACTTTAGCGTTAGGATCTAAGCTGGAATGACAGGGCCGAACACTGGATAATGCTTCATGCACGCCTCGTTTGACAAAACTAAAAACGACTTGAGATTCGCGAAAACGCACTTCTTGTTTTGCTGGGTGAACATTCACATCAACAGTCGATGGATCTATTTCAAGAAATAATAAAAAAGCAGGGTGACGACCATGAAATAAAACATCACGATAGGCTTCACGCACAGCGTGCATAATCGTTTTATCACGCACAAAACGATTATTAACATAAATCATTTGCAAATCTGCTTGACTACGTGAATAGCGTGGTTCTGCAATCCAACCTTTTAATCGCATCGTTTGATGCGCGTATTCAATGCATAAAGCATAACGCATAAATTCAGAACCCAAAATAGTCCCTATTCGTTTTTCAATTTCCGCTACGCTATTAGCCGCTGGAACCGAAAAAATATCACGCTGATTGTGCGTAAGTTGAAATGCAACATCCATGCGACCCAATGCCAAACGGTGCATCATTGTTTCAATATGCTGAAATTCTGTGCGCTCGGTACGTAAAAATTTTCTACGTGCAGGTGTTTGATAAAATAAATTTGCTACTTCAACCGTTGTACCAACAGGATGTGCAACAGGTATCGGCGCATCAATTAATCCTTCTAAATTATTTTTAATGAAAAATCCATTGTCGCTGTTTTTTGTCGACGATATCATTTTTAATCGAGAAACAGAAGCAATGCTAGCCAACGCTTCACCTCGAAATCCAAAACTCATTACACGGGTTAAATCATCATATGAATTAATTTTACTTGTTGCATGCCGTTTTAATGCTAATGCTAAATCCTTGACATGAACGCCATGACCATTGTCCTTAATTCGAATTAAGCTTTGCCCACCATTGCTTATTTCAACCATAATTTTTGTTGCACCCGCATCTAAACTGTTCTCTATTAATTCCTTAACAACAGATGAAGGTCGTTCAATCACTTCACCCGCTGCAATTTGATTGGCGAGCAATGGGTCAAGTTCACGAATGCGCATGATGCTTTCTCCAATAATTTACCCATGTTCCACGCGGTGGGTATTTCGAAAAATACTGATAAATACCTTGCATAATGGCACCTGCCAATTGATGCTGAAACTCTAAATTTGACAATTTATATTCTTCACGGGGATTAGATAAAAATCCCGTTTCAATTAAGAGTGAGGGAATATCAGGAGATTTCAATACGACAAATGCAGCTTGTTCTACTGTATTATGATGCAAATGCGCAATGGGCTTAACACAGCGAAGAACATTGGTTCCAATTTCCAAACTGTCACGAATTGTTGCAGATTGCGATAAATTAATTAAAACTGATTTTAATAAATGCGACTGGTCTTGTAATTGCACACCACCCATTAATTCAGATTTATTTTCACGACGAGCCAACCAACGCGCTGCTTCACTTGTTGCGCCACGTTGTGATAATGCAAAAACAGAAAAGCCATTTGCCTGTGTATTTCGCCATTTATCTGCATGAATGGCGACAAACATATCTGCCTTGTCTTGTCTGGCAATAGCCAAACGTTGACGCAAGGTTAGGTAATAGTCACTTGTTCGCGTTAATTCAGCGTGATAACCAGGTTGCCGATTAATATCACGTTGTAATATTTCTGAAATAGACAACACAATATTTTTTTCTTTTGTACCATTAATACCTGCAGCACCCGGGTCTTTTCCACCATGACCCGGGTCGATCACAATAATAATGCGGCGTTGATTTTTATTGTCTTGATCAAAATCAGCATCGTTGATAATTGCTTTTTTAATGTGAATTTTTTCTCTTACAGGGGGAGGCAGCAAAGGCAAAGAAGCGTGCCTTGTTTTGGGAAAAATAATCTGCAACCGTACTTGATGATGTGAATCGATAGATAAAACCCGAGTTTTTGGCTTTATCGATGAATTAAGTCCAAACACCATTCGAAACACGCCATCACGATGTGTTGCATAGCGAAAGCCATTAAGGATAGATTTTGCAGCATCAGGAAAATGCAGTTGTTGAACTGTTTTTACGTTTTTTAAATCCACAATAAATCGATTGGGAGTATGCAAGCTAAACGTACGGTATTGCGTAGATGACGATAAATAAAATGTTGCTGATAATTGATGAGGCGTATTGTGCACGACAAGTTTGCGTAAAATAACCGTGTTTGCAAAAAGGGGGGTGGAGAGTGAAAAAATAATTACACTAAGCGCAATAAAAATGTATCGGCGTATCATAAATAATCCATGGTTATATATCTTCCTACACCATTATCCGGTATTTTCAAAGTGCATAAAATATAGGGTTTGGGCAACCAGCCTTTTGCATAACTCGCCCATTCAATTAACGCTATCGTATTGGAATTAAAATAATCACGAAATCCCATTTCTTCTAATTCATACGTGCTTTTAATGCGATATAAATCGGCGTGTAAAATAACAGCTTCATTCACATTATAAGTTTCAATGAGTGTATAGGTTGGACTTTTTACTAAACCTTCATATCCCAAACCTTGCAAAAACCCTTGCACAAAAGTGGTTTTACCGGCGCCTAAAGGGCCTTCCAGATAAATGATGGCAGGCGCATGAATGCTTTTTGCTAATTTTTCAGCAAATTCAACTGTTTCTTCAGGGCTTTTTAACAAAATCATTTCATTCTCTAATTTCTGATACAATGCAAGCTCTCCCAGACCGAGGTCCTATCGTCCATGAATGAAATTGATTTTACAGCGTTATGCAGCAACATCAAAGCCTGGGCGCTTGATTTGGGCTTTGCGCAAATGGGCATTACAGATTGCGATATAGGGGATGCTGACGAACGATTGCAAGCATGGCTTGCTAAGGGATACCACGGGGCAATGCATTACATGGGAAATAATCGCGAATTAAGAAAAAATCCTGAAAAATTACATCCAGGGACATTACGCATTATTTCAGTTCGCATGGATTATTTAATTGAAAATCACAATACACTTCAAATACTAGAAAATAGAAACAAAGCAGCCATTTCACGTTATGCATTGGGGCGCGATTATCATAAAGTGATGCGAAAGAAATTAAATATATTAGCGAAAAAAATAAATGATATTGTTCCGCATGGTTATCGTGCCTTCACAGACAGCGCACCTGTTTTTGAACGTAAAATAGCAGAAAAAGCAGGTATTGGATGGATCGGCAAAAATACGATGATCATGAATAAGCAAGCTGGCTCTTTCTTTTTTCTCGGTGAATTATTTACAAATTTACCACTACCGCTTGATAAACCCGTTGAAGCCCATTGCGGTTCATGCACCGCTTGCATTGATATTTGCCCGACAAAAGCCATTGTTGCGCCGTATCAAATTGATGCTAGGCGTTGTATTTCTTATTTAACAATTGAACATAAGGGCTCAATTGATCCTAAACTACGGCCTTTAATGGGCAATCGAATTTATGGCTGTGATGATTGTCAATTATTTTGTCCTTGGAATAAATTTGCAAAATTCACCCCAGAAAAAGATTTTCAACCACGTCATAATTTAAAAGATGTCGATTTAATTGAATTGTTTTCATGGAGTGAAAAGGAATTTTTAGAAAAAACAGAAGGCTCAGCCATTCGCAGAGCGGGTTATATTTCATGGTTGAGAAACATTGCGATTGCATTAGGGAACGCAGAAAAATCGGAGGCCGTGATTTCAGCCTTGAAATCACGGGAAAATCATGACTCAAACATTGTCCGAGAACATGTTGCTTGGGCGCTTTCAGTAGTATAAGTTTGTCCTTCTGCAGCACGGTACGGATCATGTACATGGGGCGGCACTGTGTAAGGTTCTGTGTAAGGTTCTGTGTAAGGTTCTGTGTAAGGTTCTTGAAAGAATGAAAATTGTCTGGTTAGGCTGTATTGATGATACGCGTGTTCAAAAACATAAAAAATTTCCTTTTGATACGAATGATAGCCAATGGTTTTACTCAAATCAATTATTCTCGATAAAGCATCGTCATTAGCGATAGTCGCAAATGCGTATATTTTTGAGTTAAACTGCGGTTTATAAATGCAAAGACGACGAACACAATCTTCTTTAGCAAGCATATTTAACATTCTTGTTACAGAGTCAACGGTATCCCTACGTGAAAGTTGTCCTATAAAAAGATTATCTCTTCTAAAATGACTGTTTTCTTGTGCATCTTCAGTAAAGCGGGACATATTACCACTCCTCAAACAGTTGAAATTAACCAACGCGCTTTCACATCCGTATTAAATGAATCATTTTTTCCTTCTGATAAACGCAAAAAACCATTATATGCGACCATTGCCGCATTGTCAGTACAAAATTCACGACGCGGAAAAAATATTTTAATGCCCCGCTTTATTAATTTATGCGCGTGATCACGCAGTTTTTCATTCGCAGAAACACCCCCTGCAATTACCAATTGATCGCTTTGCATTTCTGCTAATGCCCGTTCAGATTTTTTCATAAGCGTTTCAATAACGGCGTCCTCAAATGAACAGGCAATATCTGCTTTTGTTTGATCAGTTTTATCAGATTGCGCAAATGCCTGCATAGCGGCTGTTTTTAATCCACTGAAACTAAAGGCTAAACCAGGACGATTTAACATGGGTCGCGGAAAATGAAATCGTTTTGCATTTCCCTGTAATGCCAATTTTGCCAGTGCTGGACCACCTGGGTAACCCAAGTCAATTAATTTCGCGGTTTTATCAAATGCTTCACCAGCCGCATCATCCAATGATTCACCCAAAACACGATAATCACCGTATTTTTCGGCATAAAGTAACATTGTATGGCCACCAGAAACCAAAAGTGTAACAAAAGGATAGGTTGGTTTTTCTTTTTCTAACATCACGGCCATGATATGCGATTCTAAATGGTGCACACCGATTGAGGGTACTTGCCATGCAAACGCTAAACTTTTTGCAAGTGAAGCACCCACCATTAAGGCGCCGATTAATCCAGGACCACGCGTATAAGCAACACCCGTGATATCTTTTTTTGATAAATTCAATTGATTTAGTAATTGCTGTATTAAAGGTAATAATTTTTGAATATGATCGCGTGATGCTAGCTCAGGAACAACGCCACCGTATTGTTTGTGCAAATCCATTTGCGTATGAACTAATTGACCAAGCAAGCCTGCTTTTTCATCATAAATAGCCACAGCTGTTTCATCACAGGATGTTTCGATTCCTAGAATGCGCATAAATTTTGCCACAAATTATTTTAATTGCGAGAGTCACACGCACCCTCCCGGGCGCGTTTCTGTAATGTTATATCAAACCCAACGCTTTGACAGCATCGCGCTCTGAACGCAATTCATTTAAAGTAGCTGCCATTTTTTCTTGGCCGTACGCATTGTGTTTCCAATCGGTGACAACAATCACTTTTCCATTTTCAGTGCGGCAAGGAAATGAAAAAATTAATCCTTTATCAACACCGTATTCACCTTCTGATGCGCTACACATCGAATATACTTTGTTTTTGGCTGTTTCATGATGCAAAGCATTTAAACCATCAATAATGGCATTTGCCGCTGATGCTGCTGAGGACAATCCACGCGCTTCTAAAATTGCAGCACCACGTTGCGAGACAGTGGGAATAAAAAATTCTGTAAACCATTTTTCATCATTAATAACAGAAAATGCTGATTCTCCATTAATTTTTGCATTATAAAAATCAGGGTATTGTGTTGAAGAATGATTTCCCCAAATAACCATGTCACTTATGTTGGAAACTGAAACGCCGGCTTTTTTAGCCAATTGTGTTGTACCGCGATTTTGATCTAACATTGTCATTGCAAAAAAGCGTTCTTGTGGAATATCTTTTGCATGATGCATTGCAATCAAACAATTTGTATTACAAGGATTGCCCACAACAAATATTTTTACATCTGATGCCGCGTGATCATTAATCGCTTTTCCTTGTGTTTTAAAAATAGCACCATTGATTTTTAATAATTCAGAACGTTCCATACCTTTTTTGCGGGGAACTGATCCAACGAGGGTTGCATAATGCACATCCTTCATTGCAACAGCAGGATCGTCAGTCATCACAATATTTTTCAATAACGGAAATGCACAATCTTCTAATTCCATTGCAACGCCTTTCAAAGCAGCCAATCCTGCTGGAATTTCTAGTAATTGCAATTCAACGGGCTGATCTGCACCAAAGGCTTGACCGGATGCAATACGAAACAACAATGCGTAGCCAATTTGGCCAGCGCCACCCGTGATTGCGATTTTGATTGATGGTTTCATTTTAGTTTCCTTAGTTATTTTAAAATAATTTCGGCATGATTACTTTTGCTGCGTACATGTTCTTTATGAAACACTTATTGCTTGCAATAAATCCAAATAACGCTGACATTGCGCATTATCCCCCATCGTCATAAACGATGAATTCAATAGGGATTCCTTGGCGTTATATTGCAGCGGCTTGCCTTGAAAATCAACCACTGATCCACCTGCCGCTTCTACAATACACTGACCCGCTGCTGTATCCCACTCACTTGTCGGCCCGAAACGAACATACAAATCGTCTTTGCCGCAAGCCACCAAGCCAAACTTGAGCGCGCTATTCATCGGTGTTATCACAACGTTTTTAAATTTTTTCTCCAGTGCTTTTTTATATTGCCTTGCGCGATCGGTATGGCCGCATAAAAATCGTAAAGGGCGCAAATTATTTTTTGATGTTGTTATTGCTTGCGTCGTATTATTTGCATCAATTAAAAACGCACCATTATTTTTTACACCATAATAACAAATTTTTTCAACGGGCGAATAAATAACACCTAAAGCAGCTTCGTGATTTTCAATCAAGGCAATATTCACACAAAACTCAGGGCTATGATTAATAAATCCACGCGTGCCATCAAGCGGGTCAATTAGCCAATAGCGTTCCCATTTTTTTCGCACTGAAAAATCAGGAATGTTATTTTCTTCGGATAAGACAGGTATCTCTGAATTTAATTTTATTAATTGTTCAGTAATATATTTATTTGATGCCATATCGGCTTGCGTTACAGGAGAATGATCAGATTTTATTTTTATGCTATGCGAAAAACCACTGTGAAAATGGGATAATAATATTTCGCCGGCATGGGTGGCGATGCTGATTGCTTGAGGTAAATAATTCAATAGAAGCTCCGTGTGTAATTCATTCTAAAATTGCTGGCGCAAAACAGACCCCCTTTTTCAAAGGGGGTGATCACTTTCGAGATATACGTTCTAACAATAACAATGCAGCAACACTACGCGATTCATGAAATTCAGGATGCGCCAATAATGCATCGATATTATTTAATTTCCAGGGAATGACTGCCATAGGCTCAGGTTCATCACCCTCTAATTTTTTGGGGTATAAATCTTTTGCCAAGACAATATCCATTTCTGAATTAAAATAAGCAGGGGATAAACTCCATTTTGCCAGATGAATTAATTCATTTGCGCCGTAGCCCACTTCTTCCATTAATTCACGATTCGCTGATTCTAAAGGTTTTTCACCTTCATCCATCGCCCCTTTGGGAAAACCCAAAAAATAATTTCCACTGCTGGCTGCATATTCACGAATTAATAAAAATGTTTCATTATCTAACATCGGTATAATCATAACCGCACCAGATGATCGACCTGTGATAATTTCAAAGGGTTGTTCAATGCCATTTGAAAAGCGCATTAACGATTCTTCAATTGTGAAAATGCGGGTTTTGGCGATTATCTTTTTATTCAGTAAAGTGGGGAATTTTGACATAAATCACCTTTAGAAATATTAATCCAAGTCCAAATGCGTGCTTTGTCGCTTCCACTCGCTAACGCTCGGGGCTCTGAGGGGGCTCTGAGCTGACTATATACATTATTGCCGAACAATTATTTCCATGCCTTTTGTTGCAAAACGTTCATAAAGCCATTGTGCATCGGCATAAAATAATCGAACACAGCCGGCACTTCGATTAATAAAACCAGATAAAGTTGAACCGTGAATTGCACTGCCACGATGAAAAAATAAACAATAAGGCATCGGTGCACCACCATGTGTTTCTAAGGGATATTCATTCGAAACGCAATTTTTTCCTTCAATTCGAAAAATTCTAAAATCACCCGTTGTCGTAGCACATGATTCATTATTGGCAGGACATTTATCAGCACCACTATTAACAGGGCCCCAATACAGCAATTTTCCCTCTGCGTCATAAGCACCAAAAGCAAATAAATGCAAATTCACCAGTAATAATTTTTTGCCGTGGGTGTTCATTTGATTCGGTAAAGGCGACATGTCCATGTAAGTTGTTTTTGAAAAATCTTTTGGTACAACAATCCAACTGCGATACATTAACGAAACATTTGTGCGATTCAAACGCATTACTTCTTCTCGCTGCTGATAGTTAGGAAACAGCTTATACCAATGGTCATTTTTTTTTACCATGCGACAGGTGTATAAAGGCGAACTACACAATGTTTGGCCGTAATTCGTAGCGCTGGCAACAAGCTCTTGCGACGCATATACTTTTGGCGCAATTTCAAAACCAGCATCATCAGCTATTGCAGCAGCGATTGGAATAATGAGTAGTGATAAAAAAATAATGATATAGTTGCGCAAAAGAAAAGCCCTATGTTTTTTTCGCCATTATAACGAATATGCCATGAGAGTCACATGAAATTTCCGTTAAGTTTATATATTCATATTCCCTGGTGCATTCGAAAGTGTCCTTATTGTGACTTTAACTCGCATGCTGCACAAGGCGCTATTCCAGAAAATGAATATATTAATAAATTAATCAATGAGTTGCGTTCACAGCTGCATTTTGTACACGAAAGAAAAATTCACACTGTTTTTATCGGAGGTGGCACACCCAGTTTATTTTCACCAGAAGCTTACGTTTTATTATTTTCTCAATTGAAACAATCTTTGGATTTTGAAGAAAATTGTGAAATCACAATTGAAGCCAATCCCGGCACAACTGAAGCTTCCAAATTAAAAGGCTATTTTGATGCGGGGATTAACCGTGTGTCATTAGGCGTGCAAAGTTTTCAGAATGACAAATTAAAAATACTGGGCAGAATACATGAAGCGGATCACGCTAAAAAAGCAGTAGTTCATGCGCATGAAGCGGGATTTAAAAAAATCAATATTGATTTAATGTTTGGTTTACCGAATCAAACAATCGATGACGCCTTATTTGATTTGCAAACAGCCATTGATTTATCACCCACCCATATTTCGTGGTATCAATTAACGTTGGAACCCAATACGTATTTTCATCGCTTTCCACCTGTTTTACCGAGTGATGATGCAAGATTTGATATTCAACAGGCTGGGCAAGCATTATTGCGTGAGAATGGATTTGTGCAGTATGAAATTTCGGCTTATGCGAAATCTGTGCTATTTGAAAAATCCCCCCCAGCCCCCCTTTTTCAAAGGGGGGGGTCAGATGTTTCTCCTCTTTTTCAAGGGGGGGAACAGTCTAATCCAAATATTTGTAAGCATAATTTAAATTATTGGTTGTTTGGTGATTACCTCGGCATTGGTGCAGGTGCGCATGCGAAATTTGCACACTTACGCCGATGGAATACAAAACACCCCAAAAAGTATTTGAATGATTTTTCATTTGAAGAAAAAATAATTACGCCTGATGAAATGCCGCTGGAATTTATGATGAATGCCTTGCGGCTGCGTCAGCCAATACCAATAGCATTATTTGAAATGCGAACAGGGTTGAATTTCTCTGTTATTCAAAAAAAAATTAAAAAAGCGATTGATCTTGAATTATTGACTTTGAATGATAAGGAGTTTCAGGTGACAGAAAAGGGGTGTTTGTTTTTGAATGATTTGCTGGAGCTGTTTATATCTTATTGATTGTATTGTTATTTTTTTTCACAGGGTTGATTTTTTTGATCTATAATTATTTCATGTCACGCAACCTTATTTTTAGGAGAAAATCATGAAAAAAACAACCTTGTTAATGAGTGCGGCTTGCGCTGCGGTTTTGGGAGTGGTTTCGCTGAACGCCATGGCGACAACATCTTGTCCTTCCGGCTATAACCAATTTAACGTAACTTATTTTGGGGGTAGCGCTTATCTGCATACATTTAGCCCCAGCCTAACTGCTGCAAACATTACAATTAACGGGGTTGCTATTCCGAGTCAGTTAATTGGAGGCGGGGTAAAATATGCAAATGTATGTGGCACAACTGGTAAAAATCAACTTACAATTGGTGGCTCTGTAGCAGCACAACCAGGCGGCAACATTTCTGCTACCAATGGAGACTTTCAATATGGCGTCAATAATACTGGGAGCGCCTATTACATTCTTGTGTCGGCTGATAGGGCTGGTTTAAATTACTTTGTTCAGAATTATATGTCCGGATGTGTGGCACCAAAAACGAATGCTGGCACGCTGGCATATTATCTTTGCTATGCAGGAACAGCATCTTAACTCTTAACAAAGAATAAAATTTCAAAACGCCAGCATCAAAACCTGGCGTTTTTTATGTGCATCATAAAAATTACGTTATAATAATTGTTTCATCGGAGGAAACATGACAAAAACACGGATAGGTTTTTCAATACTCAGCTTCGGAATAGTGATATCTACGCAGGTAATCGCAGACTCAAAGCCAACCGGAACTGTTTTAACCTGCCCACAATCCATCGTCTGCACGCATAAAAGTTGTGATCTTTCACACGCACCAAAAGGCTGGAAGGTGTCTGAAACTTATTCTTACATGCCAAGAATAAAAACCAAGCTGTATTTTCTTTATTTTATGTTTGATCATTTTCCTTATCCGATTGGCGATACTGGCGCAAAAACAAACCCTTACCCAATTAAATGCTTCTATGGCATTAACTGGTTAATTGAACGCCCCACTGTTTCCCTTGTTCCAGCGTCAGCATCAACGGTATTTCATCGTGTTCATCTGAACCCTGATTTTTGGGATCGTCATAAGTGCTCAGGTTTAGTAAATAATGCCAGTCATCCAGGGGTTGCCGCTAATTGTCCGATTGAACAAATAAATCCCCCCGGTTTTGCTGGCGCAAAACCGACCCCATTTTTCAAAGGGGGTGATCAAGCCCGCAATTAACACAAAGTAATTGAATACCCACTGAATTTTCTGATATTCAAAACACCCGTATCGAAAATTAAATATTGGCCTTTGATGCCTAGTAATATCCCTTCTATTTTTGATGTTTTATCAAATGACAAAGAATTTATTTTTGTGGGGTAGGCTAGAATGGGATAATTAAATGTAAGTACATTGTCATCATTAAGAAGTATGATCTGATCCGAGGATTCACACGCAGCCTCCCGGCCGCGTTTCTGTGGTATATTGATTTCACACGCAGCCTCCCGGCCGCGTTTCTGTGGTATATTGATTTCACACGCAGCCTCCCGGCCGCGTTTCTGTGCTAATAATAATAAATTGTTTCTTTCTTGGATTAAATCAATATGCGCTACATTTTCACGTAACATCACTCGCCAATTTGTTTTATCTGCTACATAATTTTTTAAGGCGACTTCAATTAAGCCGGCTTGATATCGATTGGTCGTTTCAAAAATAGGTAATGCTTGCACCGCGCCTTGGTCAATCCAGCGTGATGGATTATTTTTTATTTGCGTAACACCGACTTTTAATCCGGAAGAATTTGCCAAATAAACAATTTGTTTTTGATGACAATGTTGATGTGCCCAATGATTGGGATCACAGATTTTATTGCTTGTTTCAACCAAACATTTTTCTGGATGAATCATACAATTATTACATTCATTTATTTTTTGCATGCAAGGAAAACAAAAGCCTTGTTGAAAAGATTGCTTTATTTTGCGATTGCATTGGATACAATTGATTTCGCCATTCCATTCAAGAGTGAGTTTTTTGTTTAATAAATTATTGAGAGTGATTTTATTTAATTGATATTGAATTGGGTTAGTGTGTTGTACGTGCATCTTGTGAAGGTTAAAAGTTGCTGTAGTCATTTGCTTTACTCGCACGCAGCCTTCCGGCCGCGTTTCTGTGCTATTGATATTTCACACGCAGCCTTCCGGGTGCGTTTCTGTGCTATTGATATTTCGCACGCAGCCTTCCGGCCGCGTTTCTGTGCTATTGATATTTCGCACGCAGCCTTCCGGGTGCGTTTCTGTGCTATTGATATTTCACACGCAGCCTTCCGGCCGCATTTCTGTGTTAATTTGAAATTCTTTTACGGGAACACCATCAATCAAATGCTCTTGAATAATTCTTTCTAACACTTCAGGCGTGCAGCGTTTGTACCAAACACCTTCCGGATAAACAACCGCAATCGGACCCTCACAACACACACGTAAACAATTTGCTTTTGTGCGGTAAATACCCCCCTCCCCTGTGAGATTTAATTCATTCAATCTGTTTTTTAAATATTCCCAGGAGATTAAACTGTCTTCACGCATGCAGCACTTGGGTTTTGTTTGGTCACAGCAAAGAAAGATGTGATGACGAATTTTATCTAAGTGAAGTTGAGAGAGTTTGTTATTAAGTTGATCGATCATCACTTTTCTCGCTTCGTTCACGCAGTCGGGAGCGCTTCCACTTCCATTCACTCATACGCAGCTTATTGTGAAATTCAACTGCGCTCTCTGTAGCTTCCACTCCCTTACGCTCGGGGTTCTGAGATTGATTCGATTTTAACATCCGCATCCACATCCTTAGAATAATCCACACCATCCACTTCGAATCCAAATAATTTATAAAAATCGTGGCGATAACCGACGAGATCACTTAATTCATAGACATTATCCGTTGCAATTTTATGCCAAATTTCTGCAATGGATTGTTGAATATCCGTTTGCATTTCCAAATCATCAATACGAACACGTTGCTCTTTATCAACAGGAATTTCGCGACCTGTATAAATAAAATCATGGAATAAACGCGTCATTTGTTCGATGCATCCCTCATGTGTTTTTTTCGCTTTCATTAACTTAAATAAAATAGAAATATACAATGGCACAACAGGTATTGCAGAACTCGCTTGCGTCACTAATCCTTTATTTACCGATACAAATGCGCGCCCGCCTGTTTTTTGCAATTGTTGATCTAATTTATCCGCTGTTGCTAGCAAATGATCTTTCGCTTTGCCAATTGTCCCATTTTTATAAATAGCATGCGTTAATTCAGGGCCTACGTAACTATATGCGCAAGTAATCACATCATCGGCTAAGCAATTTTCTCGAGACAATAAATCAATCCACAACTTCCAATCATCTCCACCCATCACAGCAACTGTCTGCGCAATATCTTCTGCATTCGCAGGCTCAATGACAATTTCACTGATTGTTCCTGTAAGCGGATCCACTGTTTTATTGCGATAGATTGAACCCACGGGTTTTAATGTTGAATGATAAGTTTCACCTGAAACAGGATCTGTGCGACGCGGTGAAGCAAGACTATAAACAATTAAATCCACTTTTCCTAAATCTTGCTTAATTAAATCCACCGTTTGTTTTTTAATGTCATTTGAAAAAGCATCGCCATTAATGCTTTTTGCATAATGTCCATCGTTGTGGGCAATTTTTTCAAATGCAGCTGAATTATACCAGCCTGCTGTTGCTGTGCGTTTGTCTGATGCAGGCTTTTCAAAAAACACCCCAATTGTTTTAGCCCCTGCGTAAGTTGCAACAATTCGCGAACTTAAACCATAGCCTGTTGATGCACCAATCACTAAAACGTTTTTGGGTTTAATCGACAATGCTGGTTGTGATTTAACATAATTGATTTGCTCAAGTACATTGTGATAACAACCAACAGGATGCGCTGTGGTACAAATGAAGCCACGAACTTTGGGTTCAATAATCATGGTATAACTCCTTTAGCAGTGACAGTATTAGAAAATTAAAAAGTGAATTAGTCAATACTTAATCAATTAAAATACTGAAATTACCATTTTTACCACTTCAACTCACGCACTCCCACTCCCACATCTTATCTGCTACAATGCGAAAAAAAAATATAAGGACCCCAGTATGCGAACACTTAATCTCAAAAATATACGATTTATTCCAGTCGCTGCAATACCTTGGATTATTTGGAGTATCGCTGGTCTGTATTATTTCTTTGAAATTATTATTCGTACACTTCCCAGCACAATGTCCAGTTCACTGATGCATATTTTTCAAATTAACGCTACCTCACTTTCCGTCCTCACTTCTTTTTTCTATTATATTGCTTACACTGTCATGCAAATTCCTGCTGGGCTTTTGGTCGATCGCTATTCGGTAAAACGCGTTTTATTTATTGCCTGTCTATCCTGTGTTTTTGGATTTATGATATTTTATTCCACACGAAATTATCACTTGGCCGAATTTGGTCGTTTGGTTGTTGGTTTAGGCAGTGCATTTGCCTATGTTTCAGCATTAAAAGTGGCATCAGTTTGGTTGTCACGTCGACATTTTGGTTTTGCAACAACCATCATGGATTCTTTAGGCATGTTAGGCGCTATGTTTGCAGACGATATTCTAGCGCGAATCAATATTGATGATGGCATTCAAAGTTCTATTAATATATTGATTGTCATTGGTCTTTTCATCGCCTTCTTAATTATTTTTGTTTTAAAAGATACTCCGGAATCTCAAATTAAAAACAAAAATCAAACCCGTTTAAGCACGAATGACAAAACCAATATTTTTAAAAAACTGTGTTTAATCGGAAAAAATCCACAAATTTGGCTGGTCGGCATTGTGGGTTGTTTGTTTTATTTACCGTCAGCTGTGATTGGTGATTTATTTGGTATTCCTTTTTTAAAGACGGTTTACCACTTATCACGAGAATCAGCACCTTTATGTATGTCTGTTTTTTTTGCAGGCTGGATTATTTGCGGCCCTTTATTCGGCGCTTACTCCGACAAAGTGGGTAAACGCTGTAAACCGTTAGTGATTACCATGCTAATCGAGGCCATTTTATTTTCAATTTTGCTCTACACTCCCCTCATTACAGGGCATAAGGTGCCAGAATATTTACTGTATATTTTATTTTTCTTTATGGGTGTTGCAATGGGAACACATCCATTGGTGTTTGCTATTGCTAAAGAAAATTACTCCAATAAAATTGCCGGAACTGTCGTTGCTTTCACCAACACATTAATTATGCTCAGCGGCTTACTCATCACACCGCTAGTTGGTTATTTATTAGATTACAGTCATCATAGTCTTGATAAAATCGGCGTTCCACACTACACAATGGCCAATTATACTTTTGCCTTAACCTTAATTCCTATTGCATTGATTATCTGCGTTATTATCATGGCATTTATAAAAGAAACCGGGGGCTTGAAAGAAGAAACGGAACAGAAATATGATCAGGCATTAGAGATGCTAAATAGGATGTAGCGTTTACATAAAAACTTCGGTATGATTCACCTTCTGTTTTTAAAAGTGTAGTCATAAGGGTCACCTTGCAACGATATGTTGCAAACCCCGCCAGGCCCGGAAGGGAGCAACGGTAGCGATAGACTCGTGTGCCAGTAATGGCTTTTGTGACTACTCTTTTAAGAATGAAACAGGTACGAAATAAATCACGCTCCTACAGCAAGAAAATACGACAGAGAATTTTACATGGCCTATCAAGCGCTCGCTCGAAAATGGCGTCCAAAGCGATTCAACGAAGTTGTCGGGCAAACACATATCGTCACAGCACTCAGCCATGCACTCACCAATCACAAACTTCATCATGCTTACTTATTCACTGGCACACACGGCACCGGTAAGACCACACTTGCGCGAATCTTTGCAAAATGTCTAAATTGCGAAACAGGCATTACCGCAACACCCTGTGAACAATGTTCAAGCTGCCATGAAATTGACAGCGGACGATTTCCTGATTTATATGAAATTGATGCCGCATCTCGAACCAAAGTGGAAGACACGCGCGAACTACTCGACAACATTCCGTACGCACCCACAAAAGGCAAGTTTAAAGTTTATTTAATCGATGAAGTTCACATGCTATCAACACACAGTTTCAATGCCTTATTAAAAACACTTGAAGAACCACCTGAACATGTGAAATTCTTACTGGCAACAACTGATCCTCAAAAATTACCTGCAACTGTTTTATCGCGCTGCTTACAGTTTCATTTATCCAAAATGATTCCCGAACAAATCGAAAAGCAATTGGCATGCATTTTAACCTCTGAAAAAATAGATTTTGACGCTGCGGCATTGGCATTAATCAGTGATGCGGCCAATGGCAGCATGCGCGACAGTTTAAGTTTACTTGATCAATGTATTGCTTATAGTAATGGGAAAATAACAACAGAAGCGACACAAAGCTTGCTGTGTTTGTCTGCGCAAACAGAAATAACCGATTTATTAAAAGCCATTCATGAAAACAAAGCACAAATAGCATTGGCACTTACCAAAACATGGGCAGAAAATGGTGTCAATTTTTCGCGTTGCTTGTCAGAATTACTCACACAACTTTACCAAATCACAGTTTTGCAATTTACAGAAAACGCGGTATTCAATGCTTTTAATTCAGAATTAAAAAATATGGCACGTTTATTTTCTCCAGAAGATGCGCAACTCTATTATCAAATTGCCTTAATCGGACAGCGCGATTTACCTTTAGCGCCAACTGCACAAATTGGTTTTGAAATGATTGTAATGCGAATGATGGCTT
>Ga0155553_118_pt1 | contig 47610 bp, 46 predicted proteins | sample RifCSPhighO2_12_FD_107210 | JGI IMG/M metagenome (GOLD analysis project Ga0155553, IMG submission 107210) | Gammaproteobacteria bacterium RIFCSPHIGHO2_12_FULL_38_11
TGAACTTTAGATAAGTTTCAACTAACTGTTAACGCACCCCTGCGCCCTGACCCGATCTATATCGGCCTGTGTATCAATGCCCGCAGAAACCACGATATCTGTGATACCGACGTGCATTTTATATCCATTCCATAAAATGCGCAATTGTTCCAGCAGTTCAATTTTTTCAATAGGGCAAGGCGACCAATTAGCATAAACTTCAAGAAATCCAGCGCGATAAGCATACATTCCAATATGGCGAAAATAACCGTCTGTTAATTTTAATTTTTTTAAATCCAGGGATTTTAAATCGGGAAATTCTTCGCGATCCCAAGGAATCGGCGCACGTGAAAAATACATTGCATAATGACGGTGATTTAAAACCACCTTCACAATATTCGGATCAAATAATTCTTCACTTTTTGTTATTTTCGTTGCCAAGGTTGCTGTTTTAACATGGTCATGTTCCGCTAAATTTGCCGCCAATTGAAAAATTAATTTCGGCGGCACAAAGGGCTCATCTGCTTGCAGGCAAACTACAATATCATTTTCATCAAGCGCCAAGGTTGCAACCGCCTCGGCAATTCTTTCTGTGCCTGAAATAGGCGTATCTGAAGTCATACAAACTGTTGCGCCAAAACCTGCAGCCACTTTTGCAATCGCCTTATCTTCTGTTGCAACAACAATGGATGTTGCACCTGATTGTAGTGCATTTTCATACACGTGTTGTAACATTGGTTTACCCTTAATATCCATTAATACTTTTCCAGGTAAACGAGATGATTTTAAACGAGCGGGAATAATAACGGTGAAGTCCATAAATGAGTTCCATTTTTTTGTAAAGAAGTAATTTATCGCATCTCAAGGTTTGTTAAATCTCGCGCCTCTTCAGGCAACATCACTGGCACATGATTACGAATAGGGTAAGCCAATTTATCAAAACGGCAAATTAATTCTTGCGCGCTGTGATCATACAATAATTTTCCTTTGCATAGCGGACAGACTAATATGTCAAGTAATGTATGATTCATAAAATTTCTCGCAGGAATCACACGCAGGCTTCCGCCCGCGTTTCTGTGCTATAGAAACCGCACGCAGGCTTCCGCCCGCGTTCTATTTCTGTGCTATGTGAAAATAAATTTTTGCAACGGTAGCATTATTGCAAGCGAAGAACAATTACTATTTTTCACACTATTTTTCACACGGAAACAGCAGCTCTATTTGGATGCAACTTAACCTGCGCCGTGGCAATACAATTGTAAATTTGCTTTGCTTTCTCTGTAGAAATAGGATCGGATAATTCTTTAAAGATAGCCAAACAATCCTCGCGGGCAAATTCACCCGTGATATTACTTTCATCTGTTTCTAAAATATCATGAACAATGCTATCGAGTTTTTTTACCAAGGCTTGGATAATAAAAACAGCTAATGTCGGCTCAGGATCCCAAAGTAAACAGCTTATAGATTTTTCCGGCCAATATTTTTTCTGATTTAAAATATGGTTAAAAGCCTCTTTGGCTTTGCCTGCATCAATTCCTTCCTCACAACAAGTTGGACTTTTTGATCGCTGTAAAAGAGCAGCAGAATGACGAACAGAAGATGCAGGGGCGCGATAAAAGTTTTTGCTTGAAATAGGAGGCAGTTCATCATTCCAGCCATTTACATCTTCTCTTTCAGAAACGACAGGTGAAAGAGGCTGCGATCTTGCGCCGTCTTCAAGCACTTCCTTTACAGATTCATTACTTTTAACTGAAACGGCTGAAGCAGGCCTTACCGGTGAAAATCTTTTTTGAGACTGGGGATTTTCAGACGATTTACTGACAACGACGTATTCAAACTCGGTTTTTGCCGTTTCAGCTTGCCCCTGCGGTAAAAGTGCTTTAAGCACAGACTGCGCAAAGCCAGGAGAAGCCTCAACAAGCGTTTGTGATACAGTAATTTCAGGATGGTTTTTGTGATATTCATCTATCGTTGTATTTAACAAAGCAGCCAATGCCGTTTGATTTTTTGGGGATTCGATCCATTGAGACAACATGAAACACATCATTCTAAATGCAGCAGGGTCACTTCGACTCATGATTTTCTCCTTGAAAATATGAACAAGAATTAAATCATACTGTGAGTTTTGATGAGTTGGAAGGGTTATTAGGGAACATATACGAAATAAGTTTCTCCGGCTGAGAAACAGAATGAACGCTCAACATCTGCAATATATTAATCTCATTAACACCCTTTCCTTCCCAATCAATTGCATCGTTAAATCAATCGAAGGTGAAACAGTGCCACCCGTGATGGCCACGCGCAAAGGCTGTGCCAATTGACCCATTTTCACATTTTGTTCAGCTGAAATAGCAATAATCGCTTGATGTAACGATTCTTTTGTCCAATCAGAGATTTTTTCAAAATACACTTTTGCTGCTTTTAATAATATTAAAGCCTCTGGCGTTAAATATTTTTTCACTGCTTGTTCATCATAGATTAATGCATCAGTGAAAAAATAACGGCTATTGTCGGCCATTTCTTTTAATGTTTTTACCCGTTCTTTTTGTGCATCAATAATAGAAATTAACGAGGGGCCATTCAAACAATCAATATTCAATTTTTTCAATTGATCCGCAAAAGCATCTTCATACTCAGCAGGATTTTTTGTTTTTAAATAATGTTGATTTAACCAATTTAATTTTTCCATGTTAAAGGCTGCAGGTGAATTATTAATATGCGTCAGGTCAAAATACGTAATTAATTCTTTACGCGAAAATATTTCTTGATCCCCATGCGACCAACCCAAACGCACTAAATAATTAATTAATGCTTCAGGCAAATAACCTTCATCACAAAATTGCAACACACTCACAGCACCATGGCGTTTTGACAAGCGTTGACCATCCCCGCCTAAAATCATCGGTAAATGCGCATAGCGCGGTAATTCCGCCCCCAATGCAGTCAACATATTAATTTGTCGTGGCGTATTATTAATATGATCGTCACCCCGAATCACATCTGTAATTTTCATATCATAATCATCAACCACAACACAAAAATTATAAGTGGGCACACCATCGGTGCGAGCAATGATTAAATCATCTAATTCTGAGTTGTTAACGGAAATTTTTCCGCGAATTAAATCATCAAAAACAACCGCACCTGCTTGAGGATTTTTAAATCGTACGACAAAGGGTTCATCACCCGGTAAATTTAAATCACGGCAATGACCATCGTATCGCGGTTTTTCTTTAGCCGCCATTTGCCCTTCACGCAATTTTTCCAAACGTTCTTTTGAGCAAGTACAACGGTATGCATGCCCCTCTTTTAAGAATTGTTGCACTACTTCACGGTGCCGATTTGCATTTTGCATTTGATAAAATGGGCCTTCATCAATATCGAGCCCCAACCAATTCATGCCATCTAAAATGGCTTGAACGGATGCTTCTGTCGATCGTTCTACATCGGTATCTTCCACACGTAAAATAAAAACGCCTTTATGGTGACGCGCAAAAAGCCATGCAAATAAAGCGGTGCGTGCACCACCGATGTGTAAATAGCCTGTTGGACTGGGTGCAAAACGCGTGCGAATTTGTGATGACATAAACTGTTCCTCGGTTTGACGACAGTCTAGCCAAATACCCGATTTAAAACAACCGCCAGTCGATCGCCTGCCAGCACCACTTGTTCGCGAACAATCATTTGACCTTGTTGAATGTAGGTTTGAGACGGTGTTGTGTTAGGTTGTATTTGATATGCTGATGTCACTGCTAATTGATGACTTTCATGTGCCCATGCTATTGGTGCCATAACCGATAATCGCGCACCAAAAAACGATGGCGGATAGTCTGCCATCCATTGTTTTGCAATCGTTTCAATTTGATAATAGTGAAACTGATAATGGTGTGGTGTGCTATAAAACAATCCCAACCCTTCATCCCAATACCAATGCAAATTATCAGAGATCGCTGTTTTCACTGGAAAGCGATTACCACCTTTGTCTCCTTCTGGAAATACTTTGCTATATAATGTGATGCAATGCAGCGGTTGATGAATATCTCCCACAAAATGAATCAAAAAACTTAAATATTTTGCACGACGATTATTATTTTCCGATATATCAGAAACAATTTTCTCAGCACGCGTAATTTCTGACACCGCATTTTGCGGATTAATAGGAGCAGCTTGAATATTGTTTTTTGCGAAAGGCAAATCAATAAAATGCCAGGGGCTACAGTGTGGTGAAATTTTTTTAATTTGATCAGGCCAGGTTGACGCTTTTAAAAAACGTTCGTCAGGATATTTTGAAGCAAACCTATATCGCGTTAAAACATCAATTTTTTCTTTTGCTGTGGGTGTTAATTGATCATAGGCAATTTGCGCAATGATGCGATGTCCTGTTCCATTCCATGCAAAGGCAGTCGTCAAAAAAAATAATAACAAAACAAAAATTATTTTTTTCATGGTGAATCCATATGATTTTAAAAACGAAATCATATCACGTCATCAAAAAAATCATATACGTAGTCAACTAATGAAGATCACTCACTCTGGTTTCTATATCAGGATATAATTTTGCTAAAGAAACAGAAACACCTGTGCTCGTCACCACTCTTGCATGATTGCGCGTTAATTCTCGCGGCTCATGTACGCCGCACGAATGACACATCACACCTATTTCATAATTGACACGTCGCACATAATTCGCCACACGCAAGGCTTTTGATTTTACATCAAGACCCGATACTTTGCGGGGATTATGGGTAGTGATACCTGTTGGGCAAGTATTATTATGACAACGTAAAGCTTGAATGCACCCCAATGAAAATAAAAACCCGCGCGCTGAATTCACAAAATCAGCGCCCGCACACAGTGCTGCCATCACCGCCCCTGCTGTTACCATTTTTCCCGATGCAATCACTTTAATGTGATCACGTAACCCATATTCTCTTAACTTATCAACCAGCGTTGGCAGCGTTTCAGTAATCGACAACCCCATGTAATCAGCCAACGACTCAGGTGCTGCACCTGTTCCCCCTTCAGCACCATCAATCGTAATAAAATCGGGAGCTGATGCTACTCCTCTCTCACAAATTAATGAAAAAAATTCATCTAACCACTCAAAACTACCTAAAACCACCTTAAATCCAACAGGTTTTTCACACACATCGCGCACATGATTAATAAAATTAATTAATTCTTCAGAATTAGCAATCTCAGGATGACGATTAGGGCTCACAGAATCTTTAAATGCAGGAATCCCCCGGATTTTTGCAATATCAGGTGTTACCTTAATACCAGGCAAAAGCCCCCCTTTTCCGGGTTTTGCACCTTGGCTTAACTTTACTTCAAACATTTTAATTTGCGGTATGGCTGCTAATTCTTTCAAGCGCTCATCAGAAAAATGTCCGGCTTCATCGCGAAAACCATATTTTGCCGTACCAATTTGCGCAATCAAATCACAACCCCCTTCAAGATGGTATTGTGATACACCACCTTCTCCCGTATTTAACCAGCATCCGCCCATCTTTGCGCCATAGGATAAGGCCGCCACAGCATTTTTTGATAAAGCACCATAACTCATTGCAGAAATATTTAATATTGAATAAGCGGTATACGGGTTTTTTGTTTGCTCTCCAAAAATGATGGGGCGTGTTTTTGTCGCATCTTGCCCCAAGAGCGGAAATGGCGCATCAACAAAAATAATCGTACCAGGTTCTTTCAAATTACGCGTTGTGCCAAAACCCACTGTCGTATCCACATTTTCAGCCGCATGATAAATCCATTCTCGTTGATCACGGTTAAACGGCAGCTCCTCACGATCACGCGAATAAAAATACTGCCTTAAATATACCCCCAAATCTTGTGCAATATACCGAATGTGACCAATTACTGGGTAATTACGCAAGATTGTGTCTTGTTTTTGCATAACATCGTGTACATAGGTAATAATTAGCATAAGAATAATGAGCAATACCGTAATATGAACAGTATATTTATCGAGAATGCCAATCAATGAAAGTAAATGCTCCATGCAATGATCTCCAGACTATTTCAAACACATACTGTAGTGTATACGACAAAGCTTGTAATATGAATTGTCATTTTTCGGCTCATCACGCTAGAATGGCGCTTTCAACTCAATTACCAGGAATCTCCTATGTCATTTATTTCTGCTTACGGTCTTTTTCTTCTAAAAACACTGACCATCGTCATTGCAATTCTTGCTGTCATCATCGCCATTGTTGCTATTAAAGCAAAAGCAAAGGCAGATCAAGCGGGTAGCTTACATATCAATAAATTAAATAAAAAATATGACGAGATGGCAGAAATTGTTAACGATGAAATACAGTCTAAGGCTGAAAAAAAAGCACTGAAATTGAAACACAAAAAACAAAAAAAAGAATCTAAAAAAGACGACATTAAAAAACGGATTTTTGTGATGAATTTTGATGGCGATATTAAAGCATCTGCTGTTGATGATTTACGCGAAACCATCACTGCTGTTTTACTAACAGCAAAACCGAACGATCAGGTTTTATTGCGTTTAGAAAGTGGTGGCGGCATGGTGCATGGTTATGGGTTAGCATCTTCACAACTACAACGTTTACGCGATGCAAAAATTAATTTAATTGCCTCCATTGACAAAGTCGCCGCAAGTGGTGGGTATATGATGGCATGCGTTGCCAACACAATTATTGCAGCACCCTTTTCAATTATTGGTTCAATTGGCGTTATTGCACAATTACCCAATTTTCATAAATTACTAGAAAAAAACAATATTGATTTTGAACAAATCACAGCTGGAGAATATAAACGCACGCTTACTTTATTCGGTAAAAATACTTCTGAAGGCCGTGAAAAACTACAGGAAGAAATTAATGAAACACATGATTTATTTAAATCATTTGTAAAAAATCATCGGGAAAATGTTGTAATTGATGAGGTGGCAACAGGTGAACATTGGTTTGCAGCCCAATGTATCGAAAAAAAATTAGTGGATAGTTTGCAAACCAGTGATGATTATTTATTACAACATAAAGATGAATTTGATATTTACGAAATTGCTTTTAAAATAAAACAACCGTTTGCAAAACGACTGGGGATTTTTGCGCAGAATGCGATGTATCAATTTTTTATAAGCACAGGTATACTCACTCAATGAAAACCATCGATACAACGCCTTTAAAACGTGCGCTAGATGCATTAAAACGCAGCATTGCAATTTCGATACAATATCTACGTGATGAAAAAGCATCACCTGATTTAAAAGAGACATTGCAAGCAGGCGTTATTCAGCATTTTGAATTTTCTTATGAACTCAGTTTTAAATTACTAAAACGCCAGCTCGAACATGAATCATCCACACCCACATTGGTTGACAGCTTCTCATTTCAAGAATTAATTCGAGAAGGTGCTGAAAAAAGTTATATCAAAGACGCTAAAAAATGGCTTGAATATCGCCATCAACGCAACTTAACATCACATGTGTATCGCGAAGACTATGCAAAAAGCGTCTATAAAAGCGCAATTGAATTTTATGATGACGGGTACGACTTATTAACCAAATTGCAAGCAAGAAATAAATGATTAACCTTGAAAAACCTTATCTTAAATTATTAAATTCGATTTTAAAAAAACATATTCCAGACTACACGGTATGGATATTTGGATCTCGCGCCACTGAACACATCAAACCTTATTCAGATATCGATTTGGCTATCATGACGCAACGACCATTGTCAGTCAGCACAATGAGTGAATTAACAAATGCGCTATCTGAGAGTGATTTGCCTTATAAAGTAGATTTGGTAGACTGGTCTAGAATCGATGACAGCTTTAAAAAAATTATTGAAAAACAACATGACGTTATTACTTAAGTAGAAAACCATGCCTCACGATCACAAACACGTCCATCACAACCACTCCCACGGCAAAAACACGCCGTCACGTGTATTATCCATTGCAATCAGCATTATTTTAATTTATGCAGCCATTGAAGCATTCACCGGTTGGCACGCCGGTTCGCTTGCTTTAATGGGTGACGCTGGTCACATGGTTTCCGATGCATTGTCATTGGGTATCGCTGCTTTCGCTGTTTGGGTTGCCAAAAAACCTGCGTCACGAACACATTCCTATGGCATGGGGCGCGCTGAAATCGTTGCTGCTTGGTTCAGCAGTTTATTAATGCTCATCATTTCACTCGCCATTATTGTTGAAGCAGTCAATCGCATTCATTCGCCCATTAAAGTAAATGGCATAACCGTCATGATTATTGCTTTCATTGGTATGCTAATTAATTTATTTATCGCATCCATGCTTGCAAAAAGCGAGCGCACCTTAAATATGCGCGCAGCATTATTGCATGTATTGAGTGATTTACTCGGTTCTTTTGCCGCTCTCGTTTCAGGTGCTGTGATTTATTTTACGAAATGGTATCCAATTGATCCCATTTTATCTATTTTAATTGGCGTATTAATTATTATTTCTAGCTTCCGTTTATTACGTGAATCACTAAGAATTTTAATGGAAGGCGTGCCGATGCATATTGATTTAGAAGTGGTTTCACAAGAATTAAAAGCAGTGGGAGGCGTTTTAGATATTCACGATTTGCATATTTGGACATTATCTTCCGGCAGCATCGCTTTATCTGCGCATGTGAATATTCATGAAATCATGGACTGGAAAATAATTTTAAATAAAATATCAAAACTGCTTGATAAAAACCATCACATTCACCATATTACATTACAACCCGAACCGGATATTTTTGACTGTAAACCCTGTGATATAAAACAGAGAATCAAATGACATTAACCGAATTAAATTACATTGTCGCACTCGCCAAAACAAAACACTTTGGCAAAGCGGCTCTATTGTGCCACGTCAGTCAACCCACCCTCAGTGTGGCTGTTGCAAAAATAGAATCATCATTAGGCGTTGCCATTTTTGAACGACATCATCATGATATTCGCATCACAGAAATTGGTGAAAAAATTATTTTACAAGCGCAGCGCTCACTTGAAGAAGTGACAAAAATTAAAGAAATTGCAACACGCGATAAAACACATTTAAATTCAACACTCAAAATTGGCGCCATTTATACCGTTGCACCTTATTTATTTCCAGCATTAATTCCAAAAATAAAAAAACACGCCCCAAAAATGCCCTTAATTATTCAGGAAGATTATACTGCAAATTTAAAAGATAAATTACAACATGGCGCATTAGACGTGATTTTCATTGCACTGCCTTTTATAGAAAAAGGTATTGTGACAAAAAAATTATACGAAGAACCCTTTGTCGTTTTAATGCCAAAAGAGAATACATTATCAACAAAAAAAAATATTACATGCGCTGATTTAAAAAATGAAAATATTTTATTATTGGGTGCAGGCAATTGTTTTAGAGATCAGGTTATCAAAGCGTGTCCGCAATGCTGCAAAACAAGCGGTGACCAAGAAACCATTGAAGGCACGTCATTAGAAACATTACGCCACATGGTTGCTTCCGGCATGGGTATTACGATTTTGCCAAGTACCGCAACGCAAATAAAATATTATAATAATTTGCTTTGCGTTAGACCTTTTAAAACAAATGCCCCTCAAAGAACGATTGCGTTGGCTTGGCGATCCAGCTTTCCGCGTACAAAAGCGATTAATGCTGTTATTCAAGCGATTTCGGATTGTCATTTGAATGGGGTTTGTCTGATTTGATAAAACGTGCACGATCCATAGTTAAAAACTATCGCTTTAATAAAATATTTTAATTTTATTAATCATTTCACCTGCTTTACTCTGGTTTAATGTTCAACCAATCAGAGAGAAAACAATGAGAATACAAGGTAACAATACTTTCAGTGAAATCGCAAAAGCAGGACGTATTTTTAAAGTTGTTAAAATAGAACGCTGGGATCAATTAGCAAATTCATTGGTTGACCCGGAACACAACCGTTCCGAACTAAGAGAAAGAATAAACAGATCACGCTTCACAGTGCGTTTAAATTCAGATCCAATCAAAAATGCAAACACTGATTACGAGATCGTTGACAACACAAATAAAACACCACTGCATCGCAATAAAATAGAATTCACACGTCATCAATCAGCATCCTATGCTAATCCTCTTGCTGGATATGAACCCAGTTATTTTGGAAAAGGTGATGCGGTTTCTCTCGGTATTTCAGCTTCACCTGCCAATTGTATTTTTAATCGCATCATGGTATATGCTGACCCCACATTTCATCGACCCTATGATTTTGAAACAAAAAAAGCAGCTCAAGAATTTATAATAAAACAAAAACAAAATAATCAATATCACACATCACTTGAAAGTTTATTATTATATGGTTTGCACAATCATGAAAAACTTACTGAAGTACAAGTAGGCTTTAAATGGGTAATGCAGTCGAATGATATTGTTATATTTTCTGATAACCTGGAAAGTCGCTTAATAGCACAGGCAATGGCTATTGATCTCAAAAAACGATTTGGACTAAAGTATCGGGAACATGAAATTATCATCCCTATTTCAAAATATCCAAAATTTTTGCCTTACACCATAGCAGAACAATTAGAAGATAGAAAAAATATCGCATCTGATAAAAAACATTATTTAGAAGCAATATTATTTTTGGAAACGGGTCAAGTGACCCCAACAAATGAGCGCGACAAAATCTATAATCTTTTAAAAAACATTCATTCTGTAGAAGCGGAGCAATATAAACTACGACACAAAGAAAACGAAAAATATAACGATACTTTAACAACAGCAAGCATTGTTAAACAACCCTATCACTCAACAACAACAACAGCAACAACAGCAACAGCATCACCATCATTAACACTAAAAAATGAAATAATTAATTTATTGGACAACTACATTCGTTCCAGAGGCACTTACACCGCATCAAAATTCAAACCGAATAAGGTGGGTTTCTTTTTTCGAAATTACGCATTGACTGAAAAAAAGATAAATAGTGCACATACATTAAAAAATCTTATCAACGTTGCTCAGGATTTAGAAACCATGATTGAAAGCTTAAAACAACACAGAGATATCAACGCCAGCAATGAGCAACGGGTTCACCCAAGAGCGTTCAATGAACGGGGTTACCTTGTTGAGCCCGTTTACGGTGATTATGCGCGTTGCTTGGAGGCATGTTTGAAATTACTAAAAATTACCACACCAACGATGATATTTTAGTCAGTTATTATTACTTTGTTAGAGGCAGAAAAAATCGACAATAATTGGATAGGTCAATTTATCAGCTGATTCTTGTGATAACTCCTCACGCAACAAGTAAAGTGATTGGGTATAGCGCAACAATAATTGCGTATCCAACAAATCGAAATACAAAGATTGTGGATAATGTACTGCAAGTAGGATAATCAAACAATCAAATCAAATAGTATCGCATAGCAATCACGCGTGATCGGATAAATGCTTTTAACACGCGCTAAAATAATACCAATAATTTCAAGTTATCGACAAATAATTCAGGATCACGGTAACAGATCAGCCCTACTATCATTAATTAAACGATAATTGATGATACGATCATTAAAAAACCACTTGTGTCTGCTCAGCAAATATGCAAAACCTTCATCAGCGCAATAGCAACCCAGCATTTACTTAATAGCTAAAAACTATCAATCTAATTAATACAATCAATTATACCGATCAAGAAAAAACCGATAATCTTATTCTTGTAAAAATCAGTTAACAATAGCGGAGAAATATCATGAGAACATTAATTACTAAAACAAGCAGTCCAAAATCATTTGAAGAATTAAAATTAAATATCTATTTAGCACTACAAGGTAATGCTGAATTTGAATCAGCATATGGAAGAAAAAAAACACCATTTGATTTAGGACAAGCAGAAAATCACGTTAATTTAATGTCAATTTTAAATGCATTTAAAGAAAATAACGAACAAGGTAATTATTATGTTGGATACGCTGGAAGAAATTGCCCTGATCTGAAAAAACGTTTAGCGTACTGCTTTACACTTGTTGAAAATTTCAACGCTTATGAAGAAACAAAAAGAAAAAAAACATTGTCAGATACTGAAAAAACAAGTGAATTGAAAATAAAACTAATTGATGAATTAAATAAATACATCACATTACGCACCAAAAAAGTTTCAAACAATTACGTCTTTATTTCAGTTTCGTTTTTCAAAAACGCAAAATTAACTGAAGGGAAGGTATCTGATGCTTTAGCGCTTATAAAAATTATTTCTTCATCAACTGATATCAAAAATATAAAAGCGGCTATTTTAGAGACTGTTTCAGAAAATAATGCAACAGAAAAATATAACCCATTTAAGGATAAATACGGTGTCAGCTTAAAAGCTTGTTTATCGATACTCGATGCATACGGTGTTACGGCAGAACCACAAACATTACCAGTACGATTACTTTAAAAATATTTCCCGTGGCTATCGTGTCATGAATATTTTCCGGGTATTTAGTGTATCAAGGTCTTGCAAACGGAGCATGGTATTTCACCTTTAAAAAAAGGCAACAAGACAAATGCTGCTGCAAACTCTAATCTCATTTTATCGTGATGCGGCCTCTTTCATGGTTGTCATTACATAATCATACCGCAAAAGATCCTCATAAAGCACATAAGGATTATTTTTTGAATCGAGTGCAAAAGTTGCGCCTACTAATCCTAAGTCATTGGCAGAGGCGCTGTTTCCTACAAGCGCCCACTTCCCTTGATCATTTAACGTCGCTGTAAAAGCCTGATCGTCATCTGAAAAAGTTACAAAGGGTATGTGTGTTGTTGAGAGCGCAATATGAATCGATTCTTCACCATTATCTTGCTGTTGGTAAGCTGAGAAAAATGAAAGATTGCTGACAGCTTGCCATGCGTTTTTGCTATTGAGCAGAACCACATGCACTGATTCATACCCTGTTTTAGTATCGGCAAAATAAGCAATGTAAGGCAATCCCGTCGAATTTACCGCCAGAGAAAAATGATCCGCTGATGTGGGAATTTCAGTACCCATCAGTTGCCATTTTTTGCTACTGCTTAGCGCCATCACCGCGATTTTATTATTATCCCGCCACGCAATATAAGGTGCCTGATTAGGCCCTAATACTATGCTAAGGCTTAAATCATTTAGTGTATTGGGAACGATGCTGCTGATTGGAAACGAATTACCCACAGCTACCCAGTGATTATTTTTAAATTGAATGACGTTGCCAGTTTGATTTAAATCATTAATATAAAATAAATAAGGCAAGGTAACATTATTTTTTAATTTTGCTACAACTAAGGAATACCGTGAAATTTCCAAACTTTCGTTTTTCGCACTGCTGAAAATAGATTTCCAACTATTATTCTCAAGTGTATTTACTGCGACATGCGTTGAATTACTATCAGTGAAATTCATTGACCCAACATATGGCACACCTTGTGCGTCGGTAGCAAGAGAGACAGTTTCATTATTGTCTGAATTAACTGTTCCGTTTAGTAATAGCCATTGATTATTGGTATAAGTATAAACATTTAATTCATTGTAAGCCGACCTGCTAATTTCTGCGACAAAAAGAATATTTTTTGGACTTATTGCAAATGCATTGCCAGTAATTATACCAAATTGTGAAACATAACCGCCGCCCAAAGGGTTCCAAGTATTTGAATCAGCCGTTTGCAAGGCATTTTCATCGAGTGCAAAGACGCTAAATGATGAAGAACACGCAATTAAAAAAAATATTTTTTTAATAACATTCATTTTTTACCTCAAAACTACGCCGGGAATCATAACGATTCGAAACTTATTATAAAAAGTTACAAAGAACGTGATTTGTCGTATCGCAATAAATCTTTTAGTGCATTTGTTAAATTGTATTGCGGCTCATAACCCAGCCACGTTCGTGTTGAAGCAATATCATGTATTTTTGGTTTTGCAGCGGGATCTAAATTATATTTAATTGCCAAATCATAATAACTTTCATAATGCTTTTTGAATGTTGTGCCAGCACCGGATTTATCCCAATTTTTTAAATCTGCTTCTGTGTATTCGTAAGCACGATCAACAGGTAACACGAGATGCTGCTGTAATTTTTGCGTGTTTAATAAATCAAGGCTTTTCATAACAGCTTGCGCAACATCATCAATATGAACATAGCCTTTCCAAAACCATCCCATCCATTCGGCAAATGATTTATAGACATCGTGATTCCAATAAGGAATAAATCCACAGGGTCGTAACGTAATTATATTTAAAGTCTGTTGTTCAAAATAACGTTGCGCAATTTGCTCGCCCACCACTTTTGTCCATCCGTAAATACCATTTTTATCAGAAACACTTTCACTTGAAATAAAAACAATATTTTTAATGTTTTTTTCTTGTGCTAATTCAAAAATATTAAATGTACCTGTTACATTCACATCCCAAAATTCAGTAGATGTTTTTTGTTTTGTGAATTCATGGTACCCATGCCATGCTGCAATGTGCACAATAGAGTCCACACTATCTAACGCTGTCGACAATATGTTTCGATCTAAAATAGAGCCTTGTAAAAATTTTCCTGCTTTATCTGAGGGTGCCCGTAAATCAAAACGTAATGCGGTATCACCTCGTCTTTCTATTTGATGTGAAAGTACTTTACCCAGATCACCTGATCCGCCTGTTAATAAAATTTTCATTTAATTTTTCCCAAAAATATTTCTAAGTTGTCGATCACAGTTATAATCAGTTTTTTTAGTTTTTCCATGTCTTTTTTAGAAATGGATGCGTGCGCAATTTCAGTCATGACTTTGCTGTGACCTTGCAATTGTTGGCATATTTTTTGAGCTTTTTTTGCCAGATAAAAGTTATAAACTCGCCTATCGTCTTTATTGCGAATACGATTAATGAGTCCATCTCTTTCCATGCGATCTAATAACCGCACAACGGTAGATTGATCCAATCCTGCACTTTTTGTAAGTTCAATTTGGTTTTGACCATCTTGTTCTAGCAGGCGAACTAAAATAACAGTTTGTGCGTGCGTAACATCAAGCTCGCTCAAATTTTTATTTGCAACTTGTTCAAACAGTCGCGCTGCTTTTTTAAGTAAAATTCCGGGGTGATCTTCTATTTTAAATTTCACTGTTACACCTAATAACTATTTTAAACACAAAAATAATAGCATGCTATACCATGTAATGGCAAGGCATGTTTTAAATTAGGAGCTGTGCAAAAATAACTTACCCTTTTTAGCGCTCAGTGTGATGGCAGATTGAAATGTTCTGACTGAAAAAATGCGTCGGAATACAGGTGTATTTCAAGCGTTTTTGAAGGAAGAACATTTTAATCTGCCGAAACAATGAGATGCTAAAAAGGGTAAGTTATTTTTGCACAGCGACTTAGATCGCCACCCCAGCACGCGAAGAATCGCCAAAACCTACCGGTGGAAATTTAGAATGCAAGTCTTGATTAGAAAAGGATCAAATTCAGGATATTGACCCCTTTAAATTACATATTTTTCTCAAAATTATTGGTTTAATCTGGCTTCATTTTTCGGTGCGAAATAAGTAGAAGCATCGATACAGTCGTGAAAATTTAAACGGCGGCCTTCATCAAGATCGCCTCTCCATTGGCTAATCAGAGTCGTATTAGCGCGACCTTTTTCATCAACAACAAAACTTAAAAAACCAGAAGTCGTATTAATTGCTCGTGAAGCTGATAGCAATGGATCTGAGTCTGAAGACGGTGAAGCGACATGTAGCGCATTTGATAAATTAGCACCTGTTTTAGATGCAGCATAATTAAATGAAACAAAAAGACGTAACTTATTATCTTTTGTTAAAATAATAGGATTTTTTGTGTTCTGTTTCAGCATTATTTCTTCCAATAATACACCATCATCAATCCAATCCAATTGACCATGGGATTTTCTTAATTGTGTTATGTTATGCAAAATATCCAATGGGTTGCTATTTGAAATTAAATTAATTTCACCGTAGTTATTTTCAGAAAATAATGTGAGCGCCTTTTTCTGCGTTACTGCAGTAGAAAATTGCATTCTGGCAGTCCACGCCATTTCCAGTAGAGCCAGTGCAATTAATTCAGTAGTTAATACATCTCCAGCTTTGTAATTACGTAATGAAAAAAGGGTTGCCTGATTATCCATTATTTTTTTAGTATTTTTAGATAAATCAGCGTCCTTTAAAAAAGAAAACGCATTATCAAGAAGTGATTGTAAAAATTCATCGGTATTTATTTTTCCTAGTTTGTAATCTCGTATTGCTGTGCTCTTCACGCATATTTTTATCAACCAAGGTAAGTTATACATGCTTTGAAATAGCGAAGGGCAACAAGATGATTTGGCATATTTACATAATTCTAAAAACGCCATAAAGCTTGGCCAGTTACTTTTGACAGCAGGTGCAAAATATCCAACGGGTTTCAGATAAAATTGTGATGGCGCAATCGGTGACACCAAGGCTGACAAATTGATAACTGCAATATCTCTACTCATAAGGTTTTTTCCAAGTCTAAAGAGGCGTATCAGAACTTAATATTTTCGCATCCCGCAACGTTTTTGGCAAAGCAAAAGTAATGGTTTCTTCAACGCCGGACATTTCTTCGGAAACAGAAGCGCCCCACATTTTTAATTGCACAATAACTTCTTGCACTAAATCTTCCGGTGCCGATGCGCCGGCAGTCACACCAATTGTTTCAACCCCTTTAAACCATTTGCGCAGCAACATAGAGGAATCATCAATCAAATAAGATCGACAACCGATGCGTTCTGCTAATTCTTTTAATCGGTTTGAATTTGAGCTTTCAACAGAACCCACAACAATCATGACATCACATAATTTCGCTAATTCAGCAACCGCTTCCTGACGATTGGTTGTTGCATAACAAATATCATCTTTTTTCGGGCCTTGGATTTTTGGAAATTTATTTTTGAGAGTGGCAATAATTTCCATCGCATCACTCACAGACAAAGTGGTTTGTGTGACATAGGTACACTGATCTGGATTTTTCAAATTTAATTTGGCAACATCACCAACCGTTTCAACCAAATACATGCCTGCATCCGCATTTTTATATTGTCCCATTGTGCCTTCCACTTCAGGATGGCCAGCATGTCCAATCAAAATACATTCGATATTCTGTTTTGCATAACGCGCCACTTCCATATGCACTTTTGTCACTAACGGACAGGTTGCATCAAATAAATTAAATTCTCGCGCTAAAGCCAACTGTCGCACTGCTTGCGACACGCCATGTGCACTGAAAATTAATGTCGCACCTTTTGGAACTTCACTAATATCATCGAGAAAAATAGCACCTTTTGATTTTAATCTTTCAACTACAGGACGATTGTGCACAACTTCATGACGCACATAAATTGGCGGCCCAAGCTGCTCTAATGCACGCTCGACAATATCAATCGCACGATCAACACCAGCACAAAAACCCCTAGGATTTGCGAGTAAAACTTTCATATAATAATCTCAGAACTAACAATGCCGCACCAACTGAAACAGCGGAATCAGCAACATTAAACGTTGCAAAATGCCAGTTTCCCACGTGAAAATCAATGAAATCGACAACATAGCCATAATGTACACGATCAATTAAATTACCCAAAGCGCCGCCCAATATTAGACTAATAGGTAATGCAATCCACCACTCGGTTCGTGCTAGGCGTGTTAACCAAACAACCAATATAACAGAAATGATGATAGAAATTGAAGATAATAAATATAATTGCCAACCTTGCGCATCCCCCAAAAAACTAAATGCAGCGCCTGCATTAAATCGCAAAATTAAATTAAGGAATGGAAATATTTTTATCACCTGATGCGCTGAAATATGCTGCAATACAAGTTGTTTGGTAAGTTGATCTAGTGCAATAATCAACACACTAAGAGAAAGCCAGAGGGAAGCGGTTTTTTTCATTTTTTTATTTACTCAGGGTTAATTGCAAATAATTTTCATTGCTCATGATACTTTTTTTTAATTCTTTTTCCGTATCCTTGCGTGCATTCCCTGCCACTTTTCCACCGCGCTTGGCCACTTCTTTATGTACAGGCATTCGTGTTGGTTTTTCTTGCTTTGAAATCTCAGTCGTTACCTTCTCACCTAGCATCGTAAAAATCAACTCTAAATCTGTCATATGATCACGGAGATTTTCTCCTGACTTCATGGGCAAGCTTTTAAATTGTCTGTATTCATTCGGCGTCATGCCAAATGTCGCCTTTGAAATTTCCGCGGTTAAAATTGCATAATCGCGCTCATTTGAAACACCGCGTTCTTTCCATTCATCTGTTAAATTTTGTCGAATAGCAATGCCACGCAATCGTTTATCAATCCAATCTTTTGAGTATCCTTTTTGTTCGTATATTTTTTTCATACGCTCTTGCGCTAATTCAGGATTTTCAATTTCTTGAATTCTTTCATAACCTACTTTAGCCAACCATAATTTAAATGGCTCTGCTTTGGGTGAGGAGATTGATTGAATAATTCGCAAGAGACTTTCTGTATTTGCGCAATTCCCTTTTTGTGAGCCACCCTGCGTTTCAACCAGCAGCAATTTCACCATTTTTTTCCAGCGACTAGCAAGCTCATCATCACGTCGACGAATATCTTTCAAATAACCGTCAGGTTGCGATGAATCCGTCAAAGCAGCCACCACATCCACAATTACAAACCACCATTCTTTTCTATACCATGTTCGACGAATTTCTCTTTCTTTAAATAGCACAACCGCTTTTTCTGAAACCATTAAAGTTCTCCGAAAATTGAAAAATGCACCTTATCATGAAGCGAAAATAAGTGGAATACCGTGTTTTTTCAATGAGTTGATGCAAAGGGGGGGGGCAAATTGCCCCCCCCCTTTGCGTTAACTGTTTGATTTATAAAAGTTTTCAGGAAAAATGACGCGTTTCACCCACACCTGAAATATTTTCAACGCAACGTCCACACAAACCCTCATAAGCAGGCGTTGCATTCACATCAGCGCGCCGATGCCAGCAACGTTCGCATTTAGGGTTTTCGGAAACAACAACACTAATCCATAAATTAGGATCACTGCTAACACACACGCACCCTTCCGGACGCGTTTCCGTGCTATTAATAACGTTCTCTTCCGAATTTGTTTTTGTGTTATTGATAATTTGGACATCTGAAACGATTAATAAAAACCGTAAATCATTACCCACTACTTTTAATTTTTCACATACATCATCATTACCATATAAAATCACTTCTGCTTCTAACGCAGAACCAATTCGTCCATCAGCACGATAAGTTTCTAATACTTTATTAATATCGTTTCTGATTTGAATTAACCACTGCCAAAAAGTAGCATCCTGTGCTTTCATTTCAGGAAAATCAGTAAACCAAGTATTTAAAAATACTGATTCATTTCTTTTTCCAGGCATATGCTGCCAAATTTCTTCGGCGGTAAAACTGGTTATCGGCGCTAACCATCGCACCATTGCTTCCAATAAATAATATAAGGCAGTTTGTGATGAACGTCGCGCAACACCTGTTTTTGCACAAGTATATTGACGATCCTTAATCACATCCAAATAAAAACCACCCAATTCCACGCTGCAAAAATTATTAATCAAATGATAAATTGTCGAAAATTGATAAGTATCGAATGCAGCAATCATTTCTGCTTGCAATTTTTCAGCACGCGCAATCACCCATGCATCCAAGGCTAATAAATTTTTCGCGTCAACAGCGTCTGTTTCAGGATCGAAATCAGATAAATTCGAGAGTAAAAAACGCATCGTGTTTCGAATACGACGATAAGCATCGACACTGCGTTTTAAAATTTCATCCGACACACTCATATCGTCCGTGTGATCTGTTGACATCACCCATAATCGCAATACATCCGCACCAAAACTTTTCACAATATCCGCAGGTGAAATAGTATTACCGACTGATTTCGACATTTTCCGACCTTGCGCATCTACAACATAACCATGCGTTAACACTGATTTATAAGCAGAAAAATCGCGCATGGCAACAGACGTTAAAAGTGACGTTTGGAACCAACCACGGTGTTGATCAGACCCCTCCAAATACAAATCAGCAGGCACTTTTAATTCCTTTCTCACCGCTAAAACACAAGCATGAGACACACCTGATTCAAACCAAACGTCTAGCACATCCGTTACTTTTTCATATTCATCTGCGTCATTAATTAAATGATGGATATCACAATCATGCCACGCATCAATGCCATCTTGATGAATTAATTTTGCAGCTTTTTCCATAACATTCAAAATATCAGGATGCAATTCACCCGTTTTTTTATGAATTAAAATGGCAATGGGGATTCCCCAGGCACGCTGACGCGAGATACACCAGTCCGGTCGAGTTTCAACCATTTTTGTAATGCGCGTCTCACCCCAGGCTGGAATCCATTTTACTTTTTTAATCGCATCAAGCGAGAGTGTGCGTAAATTTTCTTTTTCCATGCTGATAAACCATTGCGGCGTTGCGCGGAAAATTAAAGGTGTTTTATGACGCCAACAATGTGGGTAACTATGCGTAATAACTTCACGATGTAATAAATGTCCCGTTTCCTTTAATTTTTCAATAATAGGTTCATTTGCTTTAAATACATGTAGCCCACCAAAAAATGGCACATCATCAATAAGACAACTTTGCGAATTCACGGGATTTTTCATCGGTAAATTATATTTTGCGCCAATAACATAATCATCTTGTCCATGTGCGGGCGCCGTATGCACACAACCCGTTCCTGCTTCAATTGTCACATGATCACCTAGAATAACAGGCACTTTGCGATCGAGAAATGGATGTTGACATGAAATATTTTCCAATTCTTCACCCAATATTGTTGCGCTTATTTTATAATTTTTAATGTCACATTGTTGCATCACACTTTCAACCAATGCTTGCGCAATAATAAATTGCTTGCCTTCTGTTTCTACCAAAGCATAAATAAATTTAGGATTAACTGAAATTGCTTCGTTTGCTGGTAATGTCCACGGTGTTGTTGTCCAAATAGGAATAAATATTTTTTGATTACACGCATTAAAAAATGCGTTTTTCACAGCGCGTGGAATTTCCACTTCAAACGAAACGTAGATAGCGGGTGATTTTTTATCTTGGTATTCTACTTCTGCTTCCGCCAATGCAGAACCACAAGCAGTACACCAATGTACTGGTTTTTGGCCACGGTGCAAATGCCCCTTTTCAACCATTTTTGCCAGTGCTCTGACGGCGTTTGCTTCATAACTCGATTGCATTGTTAAATAAGGATTTTGCCAATCTCCTAAAATACCCAATCTTTCAAAATCTGCTTTTTGCAGTGTGACCTGTGTTATTGCGTAATCGCGACACGCTTGTCGAAATTGTCTCGCATTTAATTTATCACCTACTTTTCCCTGCTTTTTTTCAACATTTAATTCAATTGGTAATCCATGACAATCCCAACCGGGCACATACGGCGAATCAAAACCAGAGAGCGTTTTTGATTTGATCACGATATCTTTTAATGTTTTATTTAATGCGGTACCCATGTGAATATTCGCATTCGCATACGGCGGGCCATCGTGCAAAATAAATTGTGGACATCCCGCCATTTGTTTTCGGATCATGCCGTATAAATTAATCTGTTGCCAATGCTGCAGCAATTTTGGTTCGCGCGCAGCCAAATCGGCTTTCATGGGGAAATCAGTTTTGGGTAAATTTAAAGTATCTTTATAATCGGCCATGGTCATCATCTTGGTTAAGGACATTAAGCCCAAAACTATAGCATGACAAGACTATCGACAACAGCCGTGTTTGACAATCAATTGGCAAAAAATGGTATTATCTTTAGATGTTCAGAAGGAGCCGACTATGCGCAGCACTCATAAAACAACCCACTACTTCGTTATCTTTCTCATCTTTGTATTAGGCGTAATAGTTTATAATGTATATTTTAGTGCCGATAATATAACACCAACCTCAGATCATGCAACGCTCACACTCACCCCCTTCACGGCAAAAGAACAAAAGGATTTAATTCGCGCACAACAAGCACAAGAGAAAAAAATAGATACAGGACCCTTAATTGCGACTGCGAATGCCACAGAGGCAGAAGCAAAAGTATTAAATCTCAATCACCACACATAAAATAATATTTCGCTATTTCAACATCTTTTCTAATTTGAATAACCAATTGATCAATCGATTTAAATTTTTCTTCATCACGAATTTTTTTTAGGAATTCAACCGTGATTCGACGACCATAAATTATTTCATCGAAATCAAATAAAAAAACTTCAAGAATAATTTGCTTTCCTTCAAAAGTAGGACGATAACCAATACTGGCAACACCTGGTAAAATTTTATTATTCAGGCCATTGACTAGCACAATAAAAATTCCCATCATCGGCACTGCTTTGCGGCGTAAATAAATATTGGCGGTTGGAAATCCCAATGTTCTGCCAATTTGATTTCCGTAAGCTACTTTTCCAGATAAAGTAAATGGCCGATCAGTTAATGATGAAACCATTTTAAAGTCACCTTGCCTTAACGCATTACGAATACGCGTACTGCTAATACGAAGCTCATCGTGCATCAACTGCAAAATGGCTTCAACAGTAAAGTTGTATTTTTTCCCGAGTGTTCTTAATAATTCGACATCACCTAAACGTTTTGCACCAAAACGAAAATCATCACCCACAATTATTTTTTTTGCATTTAATTGATCCACTAAAATTGTTTTTACAAACTCGTGTGCAGATAATTTTGATAATGCATTATTGAAACGCGCACAATAAAAATAATCGACACCCGCTTTTTTTATTTCATGCCATTTTTCAAAAAATCGCATTAAACGCGCTGGCGGATGAGTGGGTGAAAAAAATTCAATTGGGTTAGGCTCAAAGGTTAATAATACAGAAGGCAAATTTAATTCACGCGCATTATCAATTAGCCTGTTCACTAACAACTGATGACCTTTATGTACGCCATCGAAATTGCCAATCGTGACAATGGATTCGGGTAAAATATGTGATGAATCGCGGATGAGTTGCATAACCAGTGTCAGTGTCAATGTCAATGTGGGCACCAGTATGAATGGTTCGTTAAAAAAATGGAAGTGGCATTAATCACTGATACTAAGGAACATGTAGAAATTAATTCGGCGACCTAAAATGCCTCAAACGAATTCCCATCAAACCCAGCATCAAACAATAACTGCCCATACCGGCAGCAATAACTGCTAACAAGTGCGATATACGAATTATAATAGGCCAATGTAGCCATGGTGATATTTGCCCCGCTAAGAAATAAATACAGGTTGCCATCACCGCATTGGAAATGAATAATTGCAGCACCGTTTTTTTCCAAATATGCAATGGCATAAAAATATTTTCTCTCACCAACAAAATCCACAACAATCCCGCATTGACAATTGCTGATATTGATGTTGCTAGCGCCAAACCGGCATGTTTTAAAGGGAAAATTAAAATAGCATTAAAAATTAAATTAACAACCATCGATACGGCTGCAATTTTTACAGGTGTTTTAATATTTTGCCGCGCATAAAAAGCGGAAGCCAAAATTTTAATGAGCATAAATGCAGGCAACCCAACGGCAAATGCACTTAAGCTTTTTGCAGTCATTATCACATCAAAACTATTAAATTTTCCAGAATGCAATAACGTTGATAGTATGGGGCCTGATAAAATAAATAATCCGACGGCACAGGGTGTCCCAATAAACAAGGTACAACGCAAAGCCCAATCAAGTGTTGCTGAAAATATTTTTTGATCATTATTTGCATGATTACGTGATAAATACGGCATGACAACGGTTGCCAGTGCTACGCCAATCAAACCCAAGGGAAAATAAATGAGTCGATCAGAATAATATAACCATGAAATACTGCCATTCGGCAAAAATGAAGCAAAAATTCTATCTATCAATAAGCTAATTTGCGCAACAGACACACCAAATAAGGCTGGAATCATGCGTTTCATCACACGCAATGTTCCCTCGTGGCGAAAACCTAATTTAAATTTTGGCATTAATTGTATGGCTTTTAAAAAAGGAATTTGTATCAGTAATTGTGCTAAACCACCCATTATCACACCCCAACCCAAAACGTAAATTGGCTGTGTTGTATGCGGCGCCCATAATAACGCAACGGCAATCAAAGCAATATTGAGCAACACAGGCGTAAATGCCGGCGCTGCAAAGAGGCCATACGTATTTAATATTGCGCCTGCTAATGCTGTTAGTATAATTAATAATAAATACGGGAACATGATATGACACAAATGCACTGCGATATGAAAACGCGTTGGGTCGCGTAAAAAACCAGGTGCAAAAATCATCACTAATAATGGCGCAGCAATTTCTGAAATAAGAACAACAGTAGAAACAATAAATGCTAACGTACCTGATACATGATTCACAAACGACTGCGCTGCTTCGTGTGTTTTAGTGGCACGTTGTTCCGCTAAAATAGGGACGAATGCTTGTGAAAACGCGCCTTCACCAAACAATCTTCTTAGAAAATTGGGCAGCTGAAATGCAACCACAAAAGCATCAAACAAACCACCAGCGCCAAAAATATTAGCCAAAATAATATCGCGCACAAATCCCATGATGCGAGATAGCAAGGTAAACAAAGAAACCGTTGATGTTGATCGCAGTAATTTTTGGGACATAAATTTTCTAAATCTCAAGCAGTAATGCCTTATGAATACGCTTTAGCCGATTGCTCTGGCGTGTTTTTGAAACACGCCATTCGCAATCATCTACGCCTATTCATAAGAACTTTTCATTTTTTAAAATAGCGCCATTGAATTACTATACCGGTTTATTTACCATTAAATAAAAAACAACCATTAATGATAAAAATGCAGGAATACCCAGTATCCACCACAATTTATAATAGCGAAAGTATTTTTTGGGTAATGCTGTATTATTTTTCAATGCATCAAACGCTAAATTCCTGCAGCAGATTTGCAAATACACAACAGGAATCCAACAAGCGCCCGCAATAACATAACCACTCATTGATCCAATTATCCACAACGAAGCAAAAGAGTAGCCTTTGAGATAAATCAATGTCATCCCTGAAAAAAATTGAATGGTGGCGGATGATCCTGTAAATACCCAATCAACAAAAACCACTTGTTTTGTCGCGTTGGCGATCAAGCAAATATCTTTTTGCTTGTTGACACAAAACATGTAAACAGCCGTCCCCATGCCCGTGCCATATAAAACAGCAGCACTAATGACATGGATGATTTTGATCCAGGCATATAACATTATCGATCACTCTCCAAAGCCATCATTATCAGCGTTGCCACAATAAGCGGAATATTTTTTGCAATTGAAGCAAAAGGATGCACCCAATAAGCAGGTAATTTAATTGAAATAATGGCAGTGAAAAGCGTAATTAAAGTAATTTGAATTAACCCTGTTATTTTCAAACAATAATTACATAACACCGCAAATCCTAAAACAAGATCTACAATACTCGCGCCATACAGTAATAATGGCTGTAATGAAGGTTGAATGCCCGCTTCAGTTAATAACGGGTAAGAAAAAGTATTAGCGTAGCCCAAACTAATCACGCCTGTAAAAATCCACAAAAAAGCGATACTTAATCGCAATAGAGGGCGCAGAAAAAAAAGTCGTGCATGCCAACGATCTTGTACCGCACTGATCATGTGATTTAACCCTTGTGTAAAGGACCTTGGTGTGAAGCCAACTGTTTTTGTTAGTATTGCAAACTCAGCATCAGATGCAACGTTGTCAATCATCATTAATTTAACGGCTGTTGTACTCAAAGGCGAATTGCGAAAAAAATCTCCGAATTTCGCAGCGATTCGGATAAAAAAAATTGGTACTTTAATATTAATCGCTCTTTTAAAGCCTAACCATGCACGCATTTTATTTAAAAGAAATTGTAACGATATTTTTTCTGAGCCTGAGGCGCATAATAAATGTTTACCCGATAAACCAAGTGATTTTTCAACTATTTTCACCAGGTCGTGCAAATAAATGGGCTGCAATAATTGTTCTCCATCAGCCGGTAAAAAAATAAAAAAGGGTAATGCGGCTAATCCGCGAAACAAAGAGCTGCCGCCATAAGAACCATGGCTATAAATAAACGAGGGGCGAATAATAATGGAATCAATGGTAAGCGTGTGCAGATAGGTTTCTGCGACCATTTTACTTTTTGCATAATCAGCATTATTTTTATCAATACCCAAGGCTGAAATATGTATTATTTTTTTAACACCTGTTTCCTGACATGCATCAAATAACGCGCGTGGCGCATGATAATGAATATCCCACATTGCTTTAGACGTTAGCGTTTGAAATACACCGACACAATTAATGACCACGTCGATTTTTGATAAATACGGCAACCAACATGATTTTTCAGTATTCAAATGGAAATCAGTTTGAATGGTTTTAATGTTAGGGTCAGATAACACGCAATCGGATAATTTTCTCACGCAGACTGTCAACTGATGTCCTAAGGAAGATAAACGATTAATAATCTCGCGGGCCACAAAACCATTACCGCCCGTTATTAAAATATTCATCAATAAGCTCCGTTGTATAGCCATGTTTGCTGTGTCACAGCATCATGAATAATCATACAAAATAATACTATTATTAAAATATTGAGGAAATAAAATAATTTTTTATAGCGAAAATGCGGTGTTGATAAATTTAAATATTTAATGAATGCCAATAAAAACCAAATGATAGCTGCAATAAAAAAAATAATATAGGCAACAATTACCCAAGGCGTATTTAACGATAAATGATAGTAATAAACTAAAAAAGTGCCTGTCAGAATTTGTATGAGAATAATAGGAAAAAGAATGCAATCACCCAGTAGACTTGTTTTGATAGCATACCGTAATAATTGAATATCTTGTTGTTTAATGCTTTTAGTAATATAAACAAACGATGCAATAATAATGCCCAAGAAACTAACACCGCAGAGCACGTGAATAAACTGAATAAATTGCGCCATACTGTTTTCCTCAGCCCATACTGTGGTAATCGTTAATATTTACAGAATAAGCCTTGGAAATCAATAAATTAAATATTAATACTAGTACCGCCATATTGACGTTATCTTGATGCAACAGCAAAATCAAATTTGGGTTCGTATCAGGTTTTTCGCACCCGACGTCAGTCGCGGCATCCGCGCTAATTCACCAGGACATCGCTTGATCACTTTTTGTTTGACATCCACCCCATAAAGCGGCATTATTTCGGCTCTTTATCTATCAATTTTTGGAGTAATTCCTTGGCAAACACAGCATCAGCAAAAAAACGGGCAAAACAATCTGTCGTTCGACGTGAACGTAACATCAGTCAAAAATCAAAAATGCGCACAACAGTTAAAAAAGTACTGCAAGCCGTTCAAGGCACTGATAAAGCAGTAGCACTGTCTACTTATAAAGAAGTATGCACATTGGCTGATCGTGCAGCAGGCAAAAAATTAATTCACCCAAACAAAGCATCACGCATTAAAAGTCGTTTGAATGCGAAGTTGAAAGCTATTAAATAAGCTCAGAGCCCCGAGCGTTAGCGAGCGGAAGCTACGAAGCGAATAAATGAAATTCAAACTGAAATTTCTACTGCGTTCTTCGTAGGTTCCACTCGCTAACGCTCGGGGCTCTGAGATTCCAAATAATTCATTAACGCAAAACACAAGGCCTGCGTATTTTGTTTTTTAATCGCAGCTACTGAAAATATCGGGCCTTTCCATTTTATTTTCTTAACGATAGATTTAATGCGAGATTCGCACGAAGGCTTCCGCCCCCGTTTCTGCGCTGTTTGATTAGCTTCAGGCATAGCATCAATTTTATTAAATACTAACCAGCGCGGTTTCTTTAGAAATTCTGGATCATACTGTTCTAATTCTTTTTGAATGGATATAATATCATGAATTAATTTTTCATCATCAGGTTCACTAATATCAACTACATGCCATAACACAGCCGTACGACTTAAATGTTTTAAAAAACGATGGCCAAGGCCAACACCCTCACTCGCCCCTTCAATTAACCCAGGAATGTCTGAAATAACAAAACTGCGCAGTTCATCAACGCGTACAACACCTAAATGCGGACGAATCGTTGTAAAAGGATAATCAGCCACTTTCGGTGTTGCATTGGAAACAGCACGAACTAAAGTTGATTTTCCAGCATTGGGTAAACCTAATAACCCCACATCTGCCAATACTTTTAATTCGCATTTCAAACGACGTTCTTCACCAGGACTACCTTTGCTTGTTTGACGCGGAGCCCGGTTTGTACTGCTTTTAAAGCGCGTATTACCCAAACCATGAAAGCCACCTTTGGCTACACATAATCGCTCACCTTCTTTGGTTAAATCACCAATAAATTCTAATGTGTCTGCATCATAAACCAGGGTGCCAACCGGCACAGCAATCACTCTATCGGCCCCTGTTTTACCGGTGCGCATTGCACCCATACCAGATTGTCCCGTTCTCGCGCGATATACACGCTGATAACGTAAATCAATCAAGGTATTTAATGCGGAATTTGCTTCGAAATAAACACTACCACCGTCACCGCCGTCGCCACCATCAGGTCCACCGAAGGGAATAAATTTTTCACGACGAAAACTCATACAGCCATGACCGCCATCACCCGCGATAACTTCAATGATTACTTGATCGATGAATTTCATAAACCCGTTCCAAAAAAAAAGACGCGATTAATCGCGTCTCTACAATAAATACAAACCCATCCGTGAATCAAGCAGATACAGCTTCAACAGAAACTGTTTTACGGTGTTTTGGTCCCTTGAACGAAAAAACAACTTTTCCTTCAAGCAAAGCATATAACGTATGATCACGCCCCATGCCGACGCCTTTGCCGGGACGGCAGTTTGTGCCGCGTTGACGAATAATAATGTTACCTGGAATAACAACTTCGCCACCAAATTTTTTTACGCCTAGGTATTTAGGGTTAGAGTCGCGTCCATTACGCGTACTACCGCCTGCTTTCTTATGTGCCATTTTCGTTACCTCTTATTGGATAGCTGTAATCTTTACTTGTGTGTAATACTGACGATGGCCAGCGCTTTTCATATGGTGCTTACGACGTCTGAATTTAATGATGCGAATTTTATCCGCTCTGCCATGTTTCAGCACTTCAGCAACCACTTTTGCACCTGTCACCAACGGCGCACCAAATTTAATGGTTTCGCCTTCACCAACCATTAAAACACGATCAAAATCGATTGTGCTGCCAGCATCAGCTTCTAATTTCTCTATTGTGAGCGTTTGCCCTTGTGCGACACGGTATTGTTTACCGCCCGTTTCAATAATTGCGTACATGATCTAACCCTATCTATTTGTCTAATTGGTTTAGCAAACCATTTCGAAGAGCCAGCATTGTAGGCAAAATATTCGAAGCCCGCAAGTTGTTTTGCAGTTGTTTTGCATATAACTTTTTTATTGCGAGTATCGCACGCGGCCTTCCGGCCTCTTTTCTTTACTATTTTACGCATTGCGAGGATCACAGGAGGGCTTGCCCCCGTTTCTGCACTGTTTTTCAAAGCTTGACACAATGAAACCCACCCCATAGCATAGCCGCATGCAAACATCTTCCCAAAAACTCAGCAAAACAACAGAAATTCTGCCGCACATTCGTGCCTTAATTGCAGATGATTTGGCTGCTGTCGACAGTTTAATTCATCAAGAACTGGCTTCAAAAGTCCCATTAACCCGTGAAATCACAGAGCACATCTTTAAAACAAAAGGAAAGCGTTTACGTCCATTACTCATCATTTTAACATCACATGCTTTTTCAAACGGGAAACCCTTATCGAAAATCCATTATGAACTCGCTGCTGTCATTGAATTTGTACATACCGCTACATTATTACATGACGATGTCGTCGATCATTCCAATTTACGTCGCGGACAGCAAACAGCCAATGCTATCTGGGGGAATGCAAGCAGTGTTTTAGTCGGTGATTTTTTATATTCGCGCGCCTTTCAAATCCTTGCGCGTCACGATCAACGCGATGTGATGTGCGTATTATCACAAACAACCAATGCAATTGCTGAAGGCGAAGTTATGCAATTAATGAATCAACATGATGCTGATTTGTCAGAAGAAAATTATTTTCATGTGATCACGCAAAAAACCGCGCAATTATTTTCTGCAGCAGCTAAAATTGGTGCCATACTCGAAAACACTGGAAAAAAAGAACAAAGTGCAATATCAGAATATGGGTTATATCTTGGTATTATTTTTCAAATAATTGATGATTTGTTAGATTACGAAACTTCAGCAGAAATCACAGGAAAAAATATTGGTGATGACTTAGCGGAAGGAAAAGCAACATTACCCTTAATTTATGCGATACAAAATGCAACGCCTAAAGAATCACAATTTATGCGTAATGCAATTAAAAATGGTGACACTACTGCATTGCCTGAAATATTAATAGCTTTAAAGAAAACAAATGCGTTTGAATTAACGAGAAATAAAGCAAAAGAATATGCTGTATTAGCAAATGCAACTTTGCAAAGTATTCCAGAATCCGCCTATAAAAAAGCATTAAAAGAACTGGTCGTGTTTGCAGTAAAAAGAAATTATTAATTTTCTCAATTGTCCAAGTTATTTCGCATTACTCATCTTCAGAATCTTCTTTCGTTATACCTTCGGCTTCAATTAATCGGCGCAATTTTTTTAATCCATCAATTTGCACTTGTCGCACACGTTCACGCGTTAAACCCACTGCCACACCCACTTCTTCTAAAGTACTCGTGTCATGACCTTGCAACCCAAAGCGACGCAAAATAACATCACGTTCACGTTCATTCAACAATTCCAACCAATGCGTCATATGCAGAGCAAAATCTTCTCGTTGCACTAAAAAAGAAGGATCAATGTTGTGTTGATCTGCGATGACATCAACCAAGGTCTTTTCGCCATCCTGCATAATAGGCACATCCATTGAGATGGTATCAGGCAATAATGCCAATGACTCGCGAATTTCCTCAACGGGCTTATCAATCATTTCTGCAATTTCTTCAGGCGTTGCTTTATGATTCAATTTTTTCGTTAATGCTTTTCCAGCACGTAAATAAATATTTAACTCTTTAATAACATGAATGGGCAAACGCACTGTGCGACTTTGATTCATAATCGCACGTTCAATTGTTTGGCGAATCCACCAAGTCGCATAGGTTGAAAATCGAAATCCCCGTTCAGGATCAAATTTATTCACGGCAGTCATCAAACCCAAATTGCCTTCTTCAATTAAATCCAGAAAAGCCAACCCACGATGACAATAATGACGTGCAATTTTTACGACCAACCGTAAATTACTTTCAATCATTTTTGATCTGGCTGATTCAATGCCTTTTTTAACATCACGCGCAACACGTAACTCTTCTTTCGGCGTTAGAAGCGGTTTATACCCTATTTCATGTAAATAAATATGGGTGGGATCTTGCGTTTGCCAAGCATCTTCTTTTATATCTGGTGATTCCTCTAATAACACTGTACTTTCCGATAAGACCGACTCTGTAAAAAAAGCTGCGTGCGCATCTTTTTTTGTTTTAGGGGATTTTTTACTATTCACTCTTTTTTTAAGATCCGCTTTTAGTTTTTGTTTCAACTTAATTTCTGTTTTTGCTTTTGGCTTTGTTTTTTTTGGTTTAAAAAAATCAGTGGCTTTGGCAAGAAAACCCTTTTTTTGTTTTGATTTTAGTTTTGGTTTTTTGTTCACTTAAGCATCCTTGCTTAGGGATATATATTTCATCGGATCAACCGGCACACCACCACGTCGAATCTCGAAATATAACAACGTACGGTCAGCATCATTTTTCCCCATATGCGCAATCACCTGCCCCGAATGCACATAATCGCCCACTTTCACTAAATTACGTTGGTTATGCGCATAAGCGCTCAAATATTGATCATTTTTCTTAACAATAATCAGATTACCATATCCTCGCACCCCATCTCCACTATAAACAACTACTCCATTTGAGGCTGCCTGTATGGGCTCACCCAACCACCCTCCAATTGAAATACCTGGATGGCCGCCGGGTTTTTGAGAAAATTTTTGCAATAACTGTCCGCGCACAGGGCAATGCCAACCCAAAGAAGAAAATGCCGAATAATGCGTTGGCTGATTTCTGGTAAGCATTGCTGGTTGATGGGTCATTTTCAATCGTTGACCCGTTTGCAATTTATAAGGTGGGTTTAAATTATTTGCTATTACCAAATCTTGATAATTCAACCCAAATTCAAAGGCAATCGAATAAATCGTATCGTCTGATCTTACTACATAAAAATTAGACGCAGCGCCCTGTTGATACCACCCATTCACAACAGGGGGAAGGGATGAACTATCAAAACAACCTGATAATAGTAAACTAAAAAACACGATGAAAAATAATAATCGCATAATGTGCTTTATGCCTTAATTTTCTCAACCCATTTTGACAAGACATCAAATGCTTCATAATGTGTTAGATCGATGCGCAGTGGTGTAATCGACACTTTATTTTGCCGAACAGCGTAAAAATCCGTACCTATGCCCGCATCTTGCTCTGCACCTGCTGGACCTACCCAGTAAATTTCATGTCCTCGAGGATCAATTTGCTTGATCGTCGGCGCTGCACAATGTCGCGTTCCCAAACGGGTTACTTCATAACCTCGTAATTCTTCAAAAGGGACATCAGGCACATTCACACTTAAAATTGTCGCAGGCGGCAATGATTCATTTAAAATATGATGAATAAGTTCACACGCCACTTTTGCCGCTGTTTCATAATGCGTTTCTCCCACTAAAGACATTGCAATTGCCGGCAATCCTAAAAATCGCCCCTCCATCGCAGCAGCAATCGTTCCAGAATACCAAACATCATCCCCTAGATTCGCGCCAGCATTAATACCCGAAACAACCATGTCTGGCGTTACATCTAATAAACCTGTAATCGCCACATGCACGCAATCAGTGGGCGTGCCCTCTACACTCACATAACCATTATCCAACGTTTTTAAATGCAATGGCGCGGTTAAGGTAAGTGAATTACTTGCACCACTGCGATTACGGTCTGGTGCTACCACATTCACTGCCGCTATTTTTTTAATTGCTTCGGCCAAGGCCACAATGCCTTTTGCATACACACCATCATCATTTGAAATTAATACGCGCAACATATAAAAAACACCTTTAAGAAGTAACATTTAATACTCTACCTGAATAACTTCATTTAAGGAAATCTTAATAATTGCTTGTTAGGATATGCAGGTAAAAAAAACATTTCAATTAAATTCAATTAAACAAAACAATAAGGGGAAAAAATGAAACAATCACAACCCATTAAACAAGTAACATTGTTCCAAACAAAATCACCCAAGAAAGAAGAAAAAATTTCTTCAGGCGTGCCTAAGCAAAAAACACCTGTTACGCAAAACGAAGCAGATCGCATTGCTAGCAAGCTCGGCATGAAATAATATTTATCCAAGCAATGGCGAATTTTAAATAAATCGACCCGCTAAAATTAAGTCATCTGCGAAAGTAATTTTAATATTATGTGCATCACCTAAAATAACTTTTGGGTGGTGTCCTGCGTTTTCAATCGCGCTGGATTCATCGGTGATGACTTTATTTTCAGATAATGCTTTTTTTATCGCTGACTTTAACAAATCATAACGAAAGCATTGTGGTGTTTGAGCTTGCCATAAGTGATCACGTGAAACGGTTTCAATAACCGCGTTATTTTTATCCACCCGTTTTAATGTATCAACTATTGGCAATCCCAATAATCCGCCGACAGCATTATTTTTTAGCTCGGAAATCAAATGAATAATATCTTTTGCTTGTAAACAAGGCCTAGCAGCATCATGTACTAACACAAAATCATTTTCATTAACAAAATCATTTAAAAAATCTAAGCCTAACAAAACAGAATGTACGCGCTCTTTTCCGCCAATAACAGTCAATATTTTTTCTGGATTATTTAATGTTAATTGAGACCACCAATGGTCTTGCGCATGCAAAACAACAACAACTTTTTCAATATATTTTTGCTCGGAAAACAAATTAACGACACGTTCTAATAATGTTTGACCATGGATTTTTAAATATTGTTTTGGTTTATCTGCTTTTAAGCGTGTACCAATGCCCGCAGCGGGAATGATGGCGAAATATTTTACGCACTTACTTGGGTCGCTGCACTCCCCACGTGCGTGCTTCTGACTCGCGCTGTTGCTCATACTTTACCTATTTTTTAACAACTTGATAGAATACCTCACCCTTCTTCACCATGCCCAAATCATTTCGTGCTCTGGCTTCAATTGCGGCATTTCCACTTTGTAAATCTTTAATTTCTGCAATTAAAACTTGATTACGTTTATCTAATTGATCATTAACTTTTGCTTGAGCTGAAATTCTTTTTTGCATTTGAAAAACGGTTTTCATACCACCGTCAGAAAACCAAAACTCATATTGCAGTAGTGATAATAAAATTATTAATGCGCCTAGAATTACCTTCATCGTGCGTTCCTGTATGCGCTTCCTTATTTATACGGTGCATCGACACCCAGTTCCCTTTCAATGTGCAACAAACGATTGTATTTTGCAATACGGTCAGACCTGCTTAGTGACCCTGTTTTAATTTGTCCTGCTGCTGTGGCTACTGCTAAATCGGCAATTGTTGTGTCTTCCGTTTCACCTGATCGATGCGAAATCACCACGCCATAGTGATTTTTTTTCGCTAATCCAATGGTTGCAAGTGTTTCTGTCAAGGTACCAATTTGATTTAACTTTATCAGTATTGCATTCGCTACTTTTTTCTCAGTGGCTTCTGATAAAATCCTTGCATCGGTCACAAAAATATCATCTCCCACCAACTGCACTTTTTTACCCAATGTTTTTGTTAATTGCTGCCACCCTTGCCAATCATTCTCAGCAAGACCATCTTCAATTGAGGTGATCGGGTAGGCCTTTATCCACTTTTCAAATTGAGAAATCATATCCGCACTGCTTAATTTTTTATTTTCTAATGTATAAATACCATCAGCATAAAATTCCGAGCTAGCAACATCCAAGCCTAATGAAATTTCTTTTCCTGCCTTATATCCCGCCTTTTCAATCGACAATAAAATCAATTCAATGGCTTCCTCATGACTTGATAAATTGGGAGCAAATCCGCCTTCATCACCCACTGCTGTTGAATAGTTTTTATCGGTCAATAATTTTTTTAAAGTATGAAAAACTTCAGCGCCCGCTCTTAAGCTTTCTGAAAAGGTAGGTAATCCTGCAGGAATAATCATTAATTCTTGCATATCTAATTTATTATTAGCATGTGCACCACCATTAATAATATTCATCATAGGCACTGGCATTGAAAAAGGGCCGTCGCCACCAAGATAACGATAAAGAGGTAATCTCATTTCATTTGCTGCAGCATGTGCAACGGCTACTGACACACCCAAAATAGCATTGGCACCCAATCGACTTTTATTTTCTGTGCCATCCAATTCAATCATCAAGTGGTCAATGTCTTCCTGCGACTCAGGGTCTTTCCCCAACAATTCTCGACGAATTTCACCATTCACAAAATTGATAGCATTTAAAACGCCTTTGCCATTGTAACGTTTAGGATCATTATCACGTAATTCTAATGCTTCTTTTGAACCCGTTGATGCACCGGATGGCACTGAAAAAAAACCCTTCGTGCCTGACGACAACGTAACTTCCACTGCTATTGTAGGATTACCCCGTGAATCGAGGATTTCGAGCGCTTGAATATTGGAAATGGAAGGCATTAAAAAATCCTTTTGGTAAATATGAGAGCCGGCTACCGCCCGCGTTTTCTGTGCTATTTAATAACCCTATCAATATTTTTTAATATCACCAACAGTTCTTTCATCTTGGACAATGGCCATGACGTCGCCGGATCACTCAATGCTTGATCTGGATTGGGATGTGTTTCCATAAATAATCCCGCAATCCCCACAGCCACTGCTGCACGCGCGAGAACCGGCACAAATTCACGCTGCCCCCCACTTGAACCACCCAAACCGCCGGGTAACTGCACAGAATGCGTTGCATCAAATACAACAGGACAATTGAATTCTTTCATAACTGCAAGCGAGCGCATATCTGAAATTAAATTATTATAACCAAAACACGCACCGCGTTCACACACCATGACTTTATCATTACCCGTGGCTTTGGCTTTATCAATAACATTTTTCATTTCCCATGGTGACAAAAATTGGCCCTTTTTAATATTCACTGGCAAGCCGCATTTCATAACGTTTTGAATAAAATTCGTTTGTCTGCACAAAAATGCTGGTGTTTGCAGCACATCCACTACTTTTGAAACTTCATGCAAAGGGGTATCTTCATGCACATCCGTTAATACGGGAACACCCATTTGCTTTTTTAATTTCTCTAAAATCTGCAAGCCTTTTTCAATACCTGGACCGCGAAAACTCGAATGCGATGAACGATTGGCTTTATCAAATGAAGATTTAAAAATAAAATTAATTTTTAATTCACCCGTCATTTCTTTTAATTGACCTGCGACCTCCATTACTAATGCTTCAGATTCAATAACACAAGGGCCTGCGATAAGAAAAAACGGTTTGTCGTTGTCAGCGGTGAAATTTGTTAATTGCATATTATTTCTCGCTTTTATACGCTTGTTGTAGATTGCTGCGCAATTCACCATGCGCGTCTTCACAATATCTCAACGCAGCCACCACAAATCCCGTAAACAACGGGTGACCCTCTCTCGGATTTGACGTGAATTCAGGGTGAAACTGACAGGCGACAAACCAAGGGTGATCTTTTATCTCAATCGTTTCCACCAAATTTTTCTCACCTGAAACGCTCGACACCGTTAAACCGGCGTTTTCTAAAAGTGGTAATAATTGATTATTCACTTCATAACGATGACGATGACGCTCTGAAATAATCGCTTTACCATATAATTTTTTTATCAAGGTATTTTCCGCTACGCGACAATCTTGTGCACCCAAACGCATCGTTCCGCCTAAATCGCTTTTTTCATCACGTTTCTCAAGGTTTCCAGAAGTGTCTAGCCATTCACTCACTAAGGCCACAATCGGAAAATCTGTTGCTGCATCAAATTCCGTGCTATTTGCATTTTTCATTTTTAAAATATGCCGTGAAAATTCAATTACCGCAACTTGCAAGCCCAGACAAATACCCAAAAAAGGAATTTTATGTTCTCTAGCATATTGCGCCGCAATAATCATACCTTCAATACCACGCTTGCCAAATCCACCAGGCACTAAAACAGCATCTGCTGATTTTAATAATTCTGCTGGATTGGCTGTTAGAAATAAATCAGCATCAATATAATTAATTTTTACACGTGATTCCGTTTGAATCCCCGCGTGAATTAAGGCTTCATTTAATGATTTATAGGAATCCGCATAATCCGTATATTTCCCTACCATTGCAATCGTCACTTCATGTTTTGGATTTTGATGACGTTTCAACACCGTTTCCCATTCATACAAATTTGTTTTTTGGTTTTTCATATGCAATTTTTCGCACACACGATCTCCCAATCCCTCGTAATCTAAAATCATCGGAACTGCATAAATACTACTGACATCATGCAATGAAATAACATCTTGAACAGCAACATTCGTAAATAAAGCAATTTTTTCACGCTGTGACTTAGGTATTTGCGTTTCAGATCGACAAATTAAAATATCGGGTTGAATACCAATTGATCGTAATTCTTTCACAGAATGTTGTGTTGGTTTTGTTTTCGTTTCACCTGCTGTTGCAATATACGGCACCAACGTCAAATGAATAAATAAAATATGTTCAGCGCCTAATTCACACCGCATTTGTCGAATGGCTTCTAAAAAAGGCAGCGACTCAATGTCCCCCACCGTTCCGCCAATTTCCACCAATGCAAAATCATATCCTTCGGAACCCACACGTATTTTATGTTTGATGTCATCGGTAATATGTGGAATCACTTGCACTGTGCCACCCAAATAATCACCGCGACGTTCTTTTTGAATGACATCAGCATACACCCTACCCGAGGTGAAATTATTTTTCTTCAACATAGTTGTATGTACAAAGCGCTCATAATGCCCAAGGTCCAAATCCGTTTCAGCACCATCTGCCGTGACAAATACCTCGCCATGCTGGAATGGACTCATTGTACCTGGATCAACGTTGATATAAGGATCGAGTTTTAAAAAAGTCACCTTGAAGCCTTTGGCTTCGAGAATTGCGCCAAGCGACGCTGAGGTAATGCCTTTTCCTAAAGAGGAAACGACACCGCCGGTGATAAAAATATAACGTGTCATGTTTTGCGCCCGCTTTTACTTAAATTTACTTACTAAACGGGAGTTGAGTATACGGCAGAGCGATAGAAATTGATACCCTTGTCAAGCAATGATCTGAATGACACAATTTATCTTTAAGCAAAAAGGATTCCCATGTCAGACATCCAACAAAAGATAAAAAATAACTTCAGCCAAATCAGCGAAAAATGGGATACGGATATTATTCCGCAACTGGAAAATTATATTCGCATTCCCAATAAATCCCCTATGTTTGACAGGAATTGGAAAGCAAATGGTTACATGACTGAAGCGATGCAATTAATTAAAAATTGGTGTGAAAAGCAAGCGATTAAAAACATGAAAGTAGAATTATTACAGATTGAAAATCGCACACCCGTTTTATTAATCGACATTCCCGGTGATTCTGATGAAACAATTTTATTATATGGCCACATGGATAAACAACCTGAAATGACAGGATGGTCTGATGGTTTAGGTCCATGGACACCTGTTTTAAAGGACGGAAAATTATATGGTCGCGGCGGTGCTGATGATGGTTACGCCGTGTTTTCAGCGCTTACTGCCATTGCTTATTTACAATCATTAAATATTTTGCATGCACATTGTGTTGTATTAATCGAAGCATCCGAAGAAAGTGGCAGCGTTGATTTACCAGCATATTTAGCGTTAATTAAAAAACAAATGGGCAGCCCTAATTTAATTATTTGCCTAGATTCTGAAAGCGGTAATTACGAACAATTATGGGGAACAACTTCATTGCGCGGATTAATTGGGGGTAATTTACATATTGATACATTAGTCAATGGCATTCACTCTGGTATTAATAGTGGCGTTGTACCTTCAGTATTTCACGTGCTGCGTTTATTGTTGGATCGCATTGAAGATCCCCATAATGGAAAAATCACCGTTGATGCACTGCATGTTGAAGTTCCGGCAGATCGTCTTGCACAAATTAAAGCAGCAGCAGAAATTCTAGGGGATGATATTATTAAGTCCATCCCCTTTTTGGCAGGTGTACAACCTTTGTATCACAACCCGATAGATATTATTTTAAATCGTACTTGGGAACCGGCTTTATCTCTCATCGGAATCGATGGAATCCCCGCTATTGAAAATGCAGGGAATGTAACCTTGCCTTCATTATCCGTCAAATTATCCATGCGTGTGCCACCGACCTGCGATGTAAAAAAAGCAAGTTGCGCATTGAAAGAAATTTTAGAAACAGACTCACCCTTTAATACAAAGGTTCGTTATGAAAGTGAAGATCATGGCGGGGGTTGGAATTCACCCACATTAAGCCCTTGGCTAGCCAAGGCCAACAATGACGCTTCTGAATTATTTTATGCCAAAAAAGCCGCATACATTGGCATTGGCGGTTCCATTCCTTTTATGGGCATGCTCGGTGAAATGTTTCCAAAAGCACAATATTTAATTACGGGTGTACTGGGTCCAAAATCAAATGCACATGGGCCCAACGAATTTTTACATATTGATTATGCAAAAAAATTAACGGGGTGTGTGGCGTCAGTCATTGCGGCACATTATTTCGTACATATTCCTTAGGTCGCAACCGAATTTTCATAAATATCCCATCCGTACACACCGCCTCAACGCTCTAAATTCCTCACGAGAAAAACCATCCGAAAATAAAACGATTGTTTTTTGCTTTGAATTATCCGGTAATTTAAAATGCAAAATCATCAAATGTGACAACATGACGCTCGAACCCAATAAAATTGCTGGCTCAGAATCAGCATGGGAAAACCGTAACACCCACTCTGTTTTTTTATCACACTGTAATGAAATTATTTTTCCATCTTGCGTTAAATAATATAAAAAAGAAATCATAAAACAAGGAAAAATGAACACAAGCAAAATCTTCGAAAACAAAAACGCAACGCAAATCATTGCGAATAGATGCGTTGAAATTAAATATAGCAAATATATTTTGGATTTTTTTGGCGTAAAACTGTTTTGCATGCTGCATTGTATTGAAACTCAAGCATTCTGCAATACCGTATTGGCACGATGGCTATAAATTACAGACTTGCGAAAAAAGCACAAGCATGTCAAAGTGATCAAGAATTTTTTCAACGCTATTTGCTAAGGATTTGTAAATGCGTAAAATAGCTTTTTTTCCTTAATGCTTTTATTGTTATTAACACCACTTATCGGAGCGAAACTGAGAGTGCGACATTTTGGCGCCCAAAGAACTTTATGCTATCATACGTCACTTTTGGCTATCATGCGTCACTTTTGGCTATCATGCCTCACTTTTGAAAGCTGATGAAAACAGAAATGGAGGCGTGAGTCTATATGGCGGTACATAGCTCAAAGATTATTTATCTTGATGGAACCAGGCTTTATCGCGCAATTGTAGCCGGCATTCGCCAAGTTATTTCAAAACAAGAATACTTAAACAGCATCAATGTTTTCCCCGTTCCTGATCGTGACACAGGGACCAATATGGCACTCACTTTGAACGCCATTTTAGAAGGCACCTATGCACGCCGCAGTATCACCATTCATGAATTACTTGAGTCAGTTGCCAACTCAGCATTAAATGGCGCACGCGGCAACTCCGGCGCAATTTTAGCCCAATTTTTTCAAGGCTTAAGTGAAGGCGCTAAAACCGTCAACAAAGTTATGACAACAAAAAACTTTGTCGCTGCCATTGGAACGGCTGTTAATTTTGCTCACAAAGCATTATCACAACCAAAAGAAGGCACCATTCTCACCATTTTAAGAGATTTTTCCGATGAAATTATGCATCAACAATTGGAAAATAATGAATTAGATTTTGTTGACTTATTATATTGCGGTATTCAACGCGCTAAAAAATCTTTACAACACACCACAATACAATTAAAAGAATTAAAAAGTGCCGGTGTGGTTGATGCAGGCGCACAAGGCTTTGTGGAATTTTTAGGTGGCATTTATCAATTTGTCGTCAATGGCTCCATCAAACAATTACAAGAAGATTTAGTTGCAATTCCCATCATTGAATCACATGACGATACACCACACGAAATCGATGAGCGTTTTCGTTTTTGTACGGAATGTTTAATCAACAAACACGGCGATAAATTAATTGATCAAGATGAATTACGTCAACGCCTAGATGAAATTGGCGAAAGCTTAATTGTCGCCGGTTCTGAATCGAAAACAAAAATCCATATCCACTCCAATGACCCCAGCAAAGTATTTTCGGTTTGTCGAGAATATGGCGATACTTCAGGTGAAAAAGCAGATGATATGATTAAACAGCAAAAATCTTATATTAATCGTAAAAATACAGTTGCAATATTAACGGATTCCGCCGCTGATTTACCCTCTGACATTATTTCAAAATATAATATTCATGTTGTTCCCATTTTAATTAATTTTGGACAGCAAACTTTTCTTGATAAAATATCAATGACTTCTGAAGAATTTCATCAAGCATTGAAAAATAAATCAACTCATCCAACCACTTCTCAACCGAGTTTCGGTGATTTTCATCGCCAATATCAATATTTGTCTACCCATTTTGACGCGATTATTGCATTACACATTCCACGACCGATTAGTGGCACACTCTCTGCCTCAGAAAAAGCAGCTGAGAAATTAAAAGATCAAACACAAATCACAGTAATTGACACAACTAATGTATCTGCTGGGCAAGGTTTAATTGCTTTATATGCAGCAGAAGCTGCTCTTGCAGGTTATTCGCACGACGATATCATCACCCTTACAAATGATATTATTCAAAAAACAGAATTTTATGCTGCCATTACGCAACTTGATTTTTTAGTACATGGCGGCCGACTACCAGTAAAATTAAAATATTTATTAGATTTTTTTAAATTAACACCGATGATAGCCGCTTCAAAAGATGGGAAAGTAAAACCCCATCGACTATTATTGGGCAGGAAAAATTTGTCTCATAAATTATTTAAATTCACAAAGAAAAAAATCGACCTTAATAAAAAATATCGCTTTTCTATCGTTCATTCTGATTTGGAAAATGAAGCGTATCAGCTAGTAACGTTGCTAAAACATAAATTTCCAGATCAAATAGATCAGGTTTTTGTGTTGCCGTGTTGTGCCAGTTTGGCTGTGCATGCAGGACCGGGCGCACTCGGAATTGCGATTCAGGAATACATTGCGTTAAACAATGATGTCAGATAAATAAGGAACATGCACTCTATATTAACGCAACCAACGCCTTTTCCAATTCCCACGCCTGAACATGTCGTATGCCATTTTTAAATGGGAAAGAAAAATCATCTAAGGAAACAACCCATTTCGGCCAGTTGTCTTTTATTTTTTCTAAATTACCATATTCTCTGAGAATAACATCATCACTATGCAGTAAATAAGCAACCTGCAAATAAATTATCTGTTGGTTTTTCTCAGCAATAAAATCAATCTCAAGCTGATAAATATTACCAACATAAACTTGGTAACCCGCTTGCAATAAAGCAATATAAACAAAATTTTCCAAACGTCTCGTCACATTATTGTCGAATGTATTTTGCAAAAAATTACTAAAACTTAAATCATTGAGATAATATTTCCGCTCTCCTTCTAATATTTTCTTTCCCCTTAAATCAAAACGACGAGCAGAATGAATTAAAAAAGTTAATTCAATGTAATGAATATAATTTGTTAGCGTTACTACATTAACAGATATCTTTTCTGACTTTATTTTTTTTGCAATTGCGTTAAATGAAAATAATTTTCCTGTATTATCCATTAAAAAATCAAGTAACAATAATAATAATTTTGGATTTTTTATCTGAAATCGCTTTACAATATCATTCATCATAACACTGTCTTTTAGTGCGGATACATATGAAATTTTTTGATGCCTCTCCGTGAGAAAAAACAACTCGGGTAATCCAGAGCTGTCAATGTATGTCACAAGCGATTCCCGAGACACTGCTATATCAAAGTAGCCACAATATTCAGAAAATGAAAATGGGTAAATAAAAAGTTCAATATAGCGTCCTGTAATGTAGGTTGCCAATTCTGTGCTAAGCAAATTTGCATTAGAACCCGTTAGAAAGAATTCAATTTCATATCGCTCATTAGATAAAAAACTATTAACCGTCACTTCCCAGTTTTCAATTTCTTGAATTTCATCTAAAAAAATATATACTTTTCCAGATGGTTTTAATTGCTGAAAATAATATTCAATTGCACTAATTAATTGTTCGTGTGTTTTTATCCATTGCAACTCATGTAATTCAAAATTGAGAAAAAAAATATTTTGTTTAGCAGTATTTATTTCTAACAAACGGCTGATCATTTGTTTCAATATCGTTGATTTTCCACAGCGCCTTTGTCCAACCAACACTTTCACCAAATTATTACCCAAATAACCAATCAGTAAATTAAGATAGGATTGCCGAATATAGGACAACTTTTTGGGCGGGTTTTGCCAATAGTTTACTTTTTCAAGTAACTTAAACTGTTCGTCATTCATATTGATCCCCTAATCATGAAAATATAGCATACTATATTTTCATTTGAAATATTTATGAATATATAGCATATCGTTTAAATGATTGGCAATTAAACCTAACGTAAGATACTGTTTGAATATAGATAAATCAATGTGTTACGAGATTCGTCCGATCAATTTGTTGTTTAAGTTTTCAAAATATGAAACTATTCAACCCATAAAAGTGAAAATGGACAATAACCATGCTCCAACTCAACCAAATCACCCTCCGACGTGGCGCAAAAGTATTGCTGGAAGAAGCATCCATGCGTCTTGATGTCGGCTATAAAGCCGGTTTGATTGGCAGAAATGGCGCGGGAAAAACATCATTATTTAAATTAATCATGCGTGAATTACACGAAGACCAGGGTGAATTTTTTGTTCCCAACGCTTGGAAAATAGCGCATTTAGCGCAGGAATTGCCGGAAACGGATGAATTGGTTTTGGCTTATGTACGTTCCGGTGATACACAATGGGTTGAGATCCAAGAAAAAATTTTACAAGCCGAAAAAAATAATGACGGTTTATTACTGGGAACTTTATATGGCGATTTGGATGCCATTGATGGTTATCGCATTGATGCACGTGTTGCAGTGATTTTAAATGGGCTCGGATTTACTGAAGATCAATTTGAAAGACCCGTCAAATCATTTTCCGGCGGCTGGCAAATGCGTTTGCAATTAGGCCGCGTGTTAATGTCGAAAGCCGATTTATTATTACTAGATGAACCAACCAATCACTTGGATTTAGAAAGTATTGCTTGGCTGACGCAATGGGCAAAATCATGCACGTCAACCATGGTTGTGATTTCACATGACCGTTATTTTTTAGATGAGGTAACGACACACACCATTCAATTAGCCAATCAGAAATTAAAATTGTGGCAAGGTAATTATTCTTCTTTTGCAACGCAGTTTTCGGACAGTTTGTTATTGCAAGAAAAAATGAATGCGAAAATATTAAAAAAGCGCGCACATTTACAAAAATTTGTTGACCGTTTTAAAGCCAAAGCATCCAAGGCCAAACAAGCACAAAGCCGTGTAAAAGCAATGGAAAAAATGCAAAAAACAGTTGACTGGCAAGAAGAAGAAAATATTACGTTTGATTTCTTTGAATCAAAACCAACCGGTTATCCAACCATTTCTATTAGAGCCAACTGTGGTTACGGCGATAAAACTATTTTAAGAAATGTGAGTTTAAATTTAAGTGAAGGCGATCGCGTCGGTGTTATTGGTGTCAACGGCAGCGGCAAATCCACTTTATTAAAAACTATTTCACAAAAATTAGCGGTTACCGAAGGTGAAATTAATTTTCATCCGCAAACACAGATCGGTTATTTTTCTCAGCAACAAGTGGATATGCTGCATTTAGATGAAACGCCGCTTTATCATTTTCGAGAACAATTTACCGATATCACAGAAACACAGGCCCGTGGATTTTTAGGCCGTTTTGGATTTAAAGGCAAACGGGTATTTGAAAAGGTATCTGTTTTTTCGGGCGGCGAAAAAGCACGTTTGGCATTGGCACTCATGATTTGGAGCCGACCTAACGTATTATTGCTCGATGAACCGACTAATCACTTAGATATGCATATCCGCGAATCGTTAATTATGGCTTTAGAAGAATATACCGGTGCTTTATTATTAGTTTCACATGATCGTTACTTTATTGAATGCTGTGTTGATTCATTATGGTTAGTGGAACATGGTGGCGTTACACATTACGATGGCAATTTAGCGGATTATGAAGCATCACAATTAGCAGTCCTTTCACCCTCAAATAATAAAAAAGCAACGCCAAAAATACTCGACAATGAAACAAAAAAAGAAATTCTGCAGATTGAGCGCGATATTTTAGCACTGGAAAAAAAACTGAAAAAAGTTGAAAAAGAATTAGCGGACCCATTGATTTATGAAAACAATAAAAAAGAAGCGTTACGTGAATTGATGCAGCAACAAGGTGAGTTGAAAAAAGAAATTTCAGCTAAAGAAAAAGAATGGCTGAAATTGTCTGAAAATCCTTAGGGACGTGCACGGAATAACTTTTACAACTGACGCCCCAGATTGGCGTTAGATTGATGTATTCTGATTGAGGAAATGTGGTAACAGCCACCCCCTTTAAAAAGACGTCGTCGCATTAATCGCGAACTTGATTTCCCCCTTTTTCAAACATGGGTATCTACACAAGTCAGAAATGCGATGAACTTGAAAGTTGAGACACGCGTGGAGCTCGCCTCTAAACACGCGATAAATTTCCAAAAACAATAGTGTGCTGTGATTAATGAAGTTGAACAAGGCAATGCGAGCGGAACAAGTGTTGCGAACATGTTTGCGCTGCAAAAAAATATTGCAATGCATAATTCTTCGCATCACTTGTTCCGCTTTTGTATTTTTCAAGATCATCGAATGCCAAAAAATGTGCTTTTATCAATAATATCGCACGTTATACAACGCTTCACGCGTGTCTCCACTTCAAGTTCATCGCATTTCTGACTTGTGTAGATATCCATGTTTTTCAAAGGGTGTGAAATTAAAACACTTCGTTCGCAAAGAGGTAAAGGAACAAAGGGGAAAAGGGTCCAGGCTCAATATGTTAAAGCCCTAGAACAACGCACTCGAAAGTTGTCGCTCTTACCATCCTGGTTCTGGTTGCCATCGTCGAAAAACTGGTCCCACGCGCCGTTGCTACTGAACTCGGTAGAACTCCAATAGATTCCAGAGCTGGCCATGCTAATATCGCTTCTATTGGTATACATCTGATTTAGTTCACTGCTATCGCCAGAAGGCAAATACCAATTGGTATAACTGTTTTCTGTTAAGGCAATACATAAGCCTGCCGCATAAGCATTTCTACTCGCTGAAATGCCATCTTCATACTGCACAATTTTAACAGTATTGCCCTGTCCGCCATTGGTAGTATCAGTTGCACCGGTTGTGTTGGAACCAGTTGTAGTCCAAGGGATGCTAGTAGATTGATCCGCACTTGCCACTGCTTTGACGAGATTACAGGAAGTGTTGGTTGCAAAAACAAAATTGGCACTGCCAGAAGGAGTGAGATCATCACCCACTAAAGGAAGAGATACACCTGATGCTTCATTGCCCACAACCACGCTGCCAAGAGCGGTTGTCCCACCCCAGCCTAATAAAAGATTTCCACTCCCTGTAGTTGCAGTACCTGCTGTCAAGCTAATAAAACAAATCTGATTTTGCGCCAATGATGCAGGACAATTTGAAGCGCTGGCTGTCACACCAGTTAAGGCACTGGCATCGACTGTGATGTTTGTCACAGCGCTGGCGGCATTGTTGGTTACCAGTAAAAGTTCTGGAACAGTGCAACTGCCAACCAGCATCAAAGAGGCGTTGCTGGGTGAAGGACTATTAGGCGTTGAATAAACAGTGAGGCTCAAAGGTGCGATGGGAATAGAAAGCGTATTGGTATTATCAGCTAAGATTGAAAGCGTTTGTGCTGAATCAGGCGTTGCTGTCGTAGTAAATATCATCGTGCAACTGGCAGCGGCTGCAAGACCCGATGAACAATTATTGGTAGCAAGTGTTATGCCAGCGGGTAAACTACTAGGCGCAATGGCATTTGCCGCAATACTGCCATCGTTGGTGATAGTCAATGTGCTTCTTGCTGTTCCATTGCCATTAAAAGTAAATAATAAATCAGCGGTGTTAGCGCTGATCGTGGTGGTTGAAACATAAGTATACCCACCTGAACTCGTTGCAGTACCTCCTGCAGTGGTGACTGCTACGTCTACTGCCCCTGCGGCATGGGCGGGTGTGGTGGCGGTGATTTGTGTTGCACTG
>Ga0155553_175_pt1 | contig 45660 bp, 46 predicted proteins | sample RifCSPhighO2_12_FD_107210 | JGI IMG/M metagenome (GOLD analysis project Ga0155553, IMG submission 107210) | Gammaproteobacteria bacterium RIFCSPHIGHO2_12_FULL_38_11
AGGATGTGTATTTTAACTAAAAATCCCCTCACCTTCGGTAAGGTGAATTATGATGCAACGAATCAGTGCTTCGGTAAGATTTTATTTTGATGCAACGGGGTAGATCGCTACAATGATGCCAACAACAACTGTTTTCATCATTCTTCAACACCCTCAGAACCGTTAGACTGCATTAGCGATTCCAAATGCGCAATGATGTCGGTGTAAAACCCCGGATTGTCGGCTTGAAGTCGTTCTAAAATTTGCATTTGCAGCTCGCATTGTTCACTTGAGCCAAAATCCACAACCGTTTCGTTGCACTCATGTAATTTCTGAGCTACCGATTCATCAAGTTGCTCACGCGGCTTTGTTGTTAACTGAATAGCTTCGAGCAATGCGCGCGAGGCCTTTTGAGCTCGATGCACCACTTGACCATTTTCAATATGATAGTTTTCTAAGTAGGATTTCAAATAATTGCAAAATTCTTGTATGCCAGAATAAGAATAATAGCCTTGATTGGCTGTTTCCATGTTTTGTTCTATATCAACAACAATTGCGTGACCTGTTTCAAACAGCATCAAATCGTTTTTATAGATAGCCGAATCTCGCAATTTGAACTTTTGTAATTTTGCCATTCTTTCGGCTTGTTTCAAATATCGACGCAATAAAAATCGATAATCACCGATTGCTTTGGTCATGGTTTCCGAAAAAATGGACATGTAAGTTGCCTCCGTTATGATATAGCAGGTTGAATTACCTATATTCTACCGAAGCTAGCTTAAGGTAATATTAACAACCAGGTAGGTTGAGTAAAGTTTATCCAGCCGGAAACGGCTTGCCAGCGTGCTTTTGACCAAAATTTGGTTAAAATCTCAAAATAAATGAACAAAAAAGGAAAAAATGAGAATACCCACTATACTGAAATGTATAAACCAACCCTAACCAACGTGAGGAAATAGAGATGAAAATTAATATTACCGTTTCTGCTTTAGCGGCGGCACTTTTAGTAGGTGGTTTGACATTTAGCACAAACAGTTTGGCACAACGCTATTATGGTCAAAACTTGTGTGGCTATAGTGGGTTTAAATGCATAAAAGTAAGACATGGCGACACATGGAATAAAATGTTTCCTAATTCAAGCGAAAGAGAAATAGTTATGAAACTGAATCGAACCAACATGCCTCTGCGCTACCGTACTTGGATCGTCGTTCCGACCAATTTAGGCAGCATAACAGAGAAACAGTTATCCCCTTTCCCAGAGCACCGTAATACAAACGGCAAAAAGGCATTGGTGGTGAATCTAACATCGCAAGCATTCGGCGCTTATGACGCAGAAGGAAACTTAGTGCATTGGGGGCCAGTTTCAGGCGGGCGAGGCTATTGCCCTGATGTTGGACGCTCATGCAACACAATAACAGGTCACTTCAAAATTTATCGTAAACAAGGTGAGGATTGCAAATCATCTAAATTCCCCGTTGAAACACGCGGCGGCGCACCAATGCCCTACTGCATGCACTTTCATGGTGGCTTTGCATTACATGGTTCAACATTGCCCGGCTACAATGCCAGTCACGGCTGTGTTCGATTATTTTTTGATGACGCTAAGTGGTTAAACCAAGATTTCTTGAATATTGGTACACCGGTTATCGTGTCACGCTAATGGTCTCAATGATCAGTGTCAGTGTCGATTTACACTGACACTTTCCCTACACCAGCAATCATGTAACAATTGCCAAAAATTTCTGAGTGAATGCCCATTTTCAATGAATACACTTCTAAACGCTTTAAACAATATCGAACGTGATTGGCTGCAAAGTCCACAGTCACTCACAAAGCGTTTGCGTGAATTCACACACAATAAAATCACCCATCATTTATTTTATGATGGCTGGGGAACGGCAGATAATCTGGCCTTAGCAGCACTTTCAATTGATCGCACCATAAAAACTTGGATTCGCCGCATGGAGTGGCGATATGAAAATGAAATTTGGGTTCCCTGCAGTGTCATTATCCCTGAAACATCAATCACAGATAACACACGAGAATTAAAAAATATCAAAAATCAATCTATCGGTGATATTTTATTTCAAGACAAAAAACTCATGCGTACTGATTTTACCTTTTATAAAAATTCAGAAAACAACTGGACGCGACACAGTATTTTTTATTTTAAACAACAACCTTTATTAATTATTGAAAATTTCTTACCGCCATTTTTTGAGAAACTATGCGCATAAATTCTTATATTCAATTAATGCGTTTAAACAAGCCCGTCGGCATTTTATTATTATTGTGGCCAACATTGTGGGCATTATGGATTGCTGCACACGGATTTCCCAGCGTTAAAGATCTTTTTATTTTTATCGCAGGCGTTATCGTCATGCGCAGTGCCGGCTGCGTTATTAATGATTTTGCCGACAGAAAATATGATTCAAACGTGCTACGCACAAAAAATAGGCCACTTACGTCAGGAAAAATACTGGCGTGTGAAGCGATTGCTTTATTTTCAGCATTATGTTTGATTGCATTTACACTGGTGTTATTCACAAACTCACTTACCCTTAAGCTCGCTTTTTTTGCAGTAATAACAGCCATTGCCTATCCCTTTATGAAACGTTATACACATTGGCCGCAATTTATTTTAGGTGTTGCATTTTCGTTTTCTATTCCCATGGCATTTGCCACTGAAATCAATCATGTACCATCCATCGCCATATTAATCATGTTAATTAATATTTTGTGGACAATTATTTATGATACACAATACGCAATGGTTGATCGCGATGATGATGTGAAAATAGGTATTAAATCAACCGCCATTTTATTCAGGAAACAAGATCGACTCATTATTGGGTTATTTCAATTAACTATGATTATTTTATTATGCTTTCTCGGGTTTTTATTATCATTTACATGGGTGTTTTTCAGCGCGATTTTTATTTGCAGTTTACTATTTTTATATCAACAAAAATTAATTGTAACACGCATCCCGCAACACTGTTTTCAGGCTTTTTTAAATAATCAATGGGTGGGATTGGTTATTTTTATGGGAATTTTTTTAAATAGCTTTTATAACTGATTGTCAGGTAGAGATGCCAGTTGCGATGGTCGGTTTTTAAACTTTGGTGAAATCACCGTGATCCCTCACCAAATTAATTTGCTGAGTTTGGTGAATTAAGATTTCATTAAGCTTTACCTATTAAACTACCAGCAGATTAGGAGGATACAAGAAATAAAACCACGAGATTATAGTATGCGTCATGATAGAGATCCAGGTCGAATTTTCAAAAGCATCCGTGCGGATGAAATGGGTTTTTGGGAGAAATTTGCTGAGGAATTGGTAAATCCTGAAAACCCGCAAACCCGTTTTGAAAAACGCGTGGAATGCGATCGCCTTCCTTTTACAATAAGATTAAATTCTAAAACATCGCAATATGAAGTGGTTGAAACAGCCAAAGACCCAGCAACCCAACGTAAATCAAATCCGCTTTATTCGTTAACAGAAAAAATGTCGGTTACCAAACAACAATCTGTTTCATACGCCAATCCTAAAGGAGGTTATACTCCACCCGTTTTCGGATGGAATAAAGACAATAGAAAAGAATTATTAGTCGGTGTTTCGTTTACACCAGAGGATTGTTTGTTTTGGACGATGGCGGTTTACGATGTTGGAACGCATGCTCGCGCTAAAGATTTTCATACGTATAAAGATGCACAAACTTACTTGAATATTCAAATACGAGATAAGCTTTATCACACCTCATTAAAAGCTTTAGAGGCGGCCGGAGGAGAAAACCTAGAAAGCTATAATGAATTATTAGCAGGCTTAAAATGGAATTTAAATGGTTCAGCGCATATTACAGTATTTTCAAATAATTTAGAAAGTCGTTTATTAGCGCAGCTTCGTGCAGCTGATTTGCAGAAAAGATTAGAAGAAAAATATCCAGGCCAAAAACAGATTACTGTCCCTATTTCAATTTATCCTAATTTTGATTTTTACACACTTAAAATGCAACAAAATGACTTAAATAATGCGGCAAAAGAAAAATTACTGCATTACGTTGCAGCGATGGAGCTTACCAAAACAGGCAGCATTACCTTAGCTGAAGAAGTTGATTATTTATTATGTTACGATTCACTCAAAAAATTAAGGAAAAAACTTGCTGATGATTTTTTAGAAAAAAATTATGGGAACATGGATCTTTATATATCCATGTATGAGCTAAACAGTGCGACCTCAAAAAACGCAACTGAGATTATTACGAAAATAACAGCGCGTGCGCTTAAATTAATTGAGAAATGTAGTGCAGATCAGCTAACAGTAGGATTTTCCAAAGAAATAAAAACGGGCGAGTATGCCAGTAGTACGGGTTTTTACTGGCTGATAAATGCGCTAAGTGAGGCAGTTTTTACAAGCACAGCTGAGTGTGCTACAGGAATAGCAAACCTTACGCTTAAAATAATTGAAAAATGTAGTGCTGACCAGATAGCAGCAGGACTTTCTAAGCAGGCGGATATTAATACTGGCGATACGGGTTTTTACTGGTTAATGGGTGCGCTAAGCAATGCGATCAGGAAAAACTCAGCTGTGAGTCCCACAAAAATAACAGTGCTTGCGTTTAAAATAATTGAGAAATGCAGTGCTGATCAGATGGCAGCAGGACTTTCCAAGCAAGTAACACGCGGTGATTTTGTTGGCTCTACCGGTTTTTACTGGTTGATATGCTCATTACAGAATGCTGTTGCCAGTGACTTAGCCGACGAAAATATCACAGAAATAAGAACGCTTGCAGATAGAATAATTGAGAAATGCACTACCGACCAAATAGCGACACCATTTTTTATGAAAATAACAACGGGCTCCCATGCTGGTATGACATGTTTTAATTGGTTAATGAGAGCACTGTATTTGACTATTGACAAAGGCTCAACTGCGAGTATTAAAAAAACAACAAGCTTTGTGCTTAAATTAATTGAAAAATGTAGCATTGACCAGATAGCAGCAGAATTTTTCAAAAAAACAATTCTGAAGGTTAATTCTAACATTACGGGTTTTTACTGCTTGATGTACGCATTGAGTAATGCCGCTATCAACTCAGATGAGAATGCTACAGAAATAACAACACTTATGCTTAAAATAATTGAGAAATGTGATGCTGATCAGATAGCGGCAGAGCTTTTTAGGAATGTAACATCTTTCAATAATACCATCACTACAGCTTTTAATTACCTGATACTTGCGCTAAATAGCGCAGTTGGTTTTGATAATTTAACTGAGAATTTTACAAAAATGATAACGCTTGCGCTTAAATTAATTGAGAAATGTAGTGCAGATCAGCTAGCAGTCGGATTTTCCAAGAAAATAACAGCGGACAGACATAAAAGCAGTACGGGTTTTTATTGTTTAACGCATGCACCAAGAGATCCGGCCTTCAACAACCTGGCCAAGAGTATCGCAAAAACAGCTGATGTTATTTTTAAGATAATGGCAAAGCTGCATTTTTCTAAGCAACTACATTTTTTAAAAGGATTAAACACAAAAGAATATCAAATCTTAAACAGTGTTTCTGTTGACAAAACATTTAATATTGAAAAATTAAAAGCAACAGTTGTTTTAAGAATCTGTTTTTACATGCACTTAAATATTTCAAATGAAAATAGCGGTAATTCAAGTTACTTTAATTTCAAAACGAAAGATATAAAAACCAAACGAGCAGATGCAAAAAATTTAATGGATGGAATTTTTGACTGTGAATCGGCTGAAGAAATCAAACAGTTGATAGAATCCAGTCAAACTCCAAACAATGAAATAAGCAAATTAAACAAATCATCCATTGAAAAAATTAATTATACGCAATGTCTGAAAGACTGTATTTCAAAAATTGAAACATATGAAAGAATATTTCCACAGCAAAAATCAACGCTCGCTTGGCTAGGCGTGTTTTAACCTAGATCCTAAGTATATAACAGCATTAAAAAATATCATCTCCTGATGCAACATGCCCACCACCACTTGCAGCTGAAACAGCAACCGCAGAGGCAACGACCGTGCCTGTTGCAGAGGCATTGTTTGCATACTGTGTTGGAACCGTTCCTTGCTGAAACACTTCCGTAATTGCATTTTTTTCTTTTGCTGACGCAAGCATACCTGACGCTGGATTAATACGCGCAGTGACAATATTATCAGGTTGCGCCATCGTTGCTTCAGGTTGATCTGCCAATGCCACTTTCATAAATTGTATCCAAATAGGCAATGCCGCTTTTGCCCCATATTCACGCAATGAATCATTGCTATTATCAAAACCAACCCACACGGTAGCTAAAATATTACTGTTAAATCCTGAAAACCATGCATCAACTTGATCGTTCGTTGTGCCTGTTTTTCCAGCCAAATCTGTGCGATCTAAACTTTTTGCCGCGCTTCCTGTACCCGATGTAATAACGGCACGCATCCCTTGCGTAATTAAATAAGCATTTTGTGCCGTAATAACTTGTTGTGGATGCGGCACAGTCGCCTCATACAACACTTTATTATTTTCATCCACAATTTTTTGAATGAAATAAGGTTGCACACGATAACCGCCATTTGCAAAAACTGCATAACCCGCCGCTTCTTGCATCGGCGTAATAACACCACTTCCTAATGCCAATGATAATTGATGCGGCAATTGATTCGAATCAAATCCAAAACGTTGCAAATAATTTAATGTGTAAGGGACACCGATCGCCTGTAATAGGCGAATTGATACTAAATTACGAGACTCTGCTAATGCAACACGCAAACGCGTTGGGCCATAAAATTGTTGCGTATCATTTTCCGGGCGCCACCATGCATTTTCACCGGAATCTCTAATCATAATTGGCGCATCATTAATTGTACTGGCTAAGCTATAACCTTTATCAAACGCAGCAGAGTAAATAAATGGCTTGAAACTAGAGCCCGGCTGTCTTTCTGCTTGTAATACGCGATTAAACGCACTCATTTGAAAATTAAATCCACCTTGCAATGCTAAAATCGCACCATCACTTGGATTTAATACGACCATCGCACCTTGCACTTTGGGTATTTGCGTTAATTGCCAGCGGCTTTGCCCACTCAAATACGTAACATAAATTGCATCCCCTGGCGTTAAAATTTGACTCGCTGTTGTTGGTGCCGAACCAACATACCCACCAGATAAAGCGGGTTTTGCCCACGCCAAACCAGCCCAGGGAATAACCGTGGTATCTCCACTACCTAATAAAATAGTCGCTTGTTTATTTTGCGTAGATAAAACCAATGCCCTTTGCATACCATCAATTGTAGGCTGATTTTCTAACCACGTTTGCCACAGGGCGCGATTTTGATCTGTTGGAATGCCCAAATTTATGCTGGGTTTTTGAAATCCATGGCGATTGCTATAAGCAATCAATCCTGATTGTAATGATTCTGTCGCCTCATTTTGAAGTTGCGATGAAATCGTCGTATAAACTTTTATACCAAAATCATAACCCCGCACGCCATACATCATCATCACTGACTCACGCACCATTTCGGCAAGATACGGCGCATGCACTTGTGAACGCTCAGCGTGATAGCGTGCAGTAATGGGTGCTGTAATTGCTGTTTCATAAGTTGCTTTATTAATATAGCCCACATCATACATACGCTCTAAGACATGATTTCTACGTGCCAATGCATTAGTTGGATTATTCAGTGGATTATTACGCGAAGGTGCTTGCGGCAAGCCGGCAATCATCGCCATTTGTGGCAATGTTAATTGATCTAATGATTTCCCATAATACACATGCGCAGCAGCAGCCACACCATAAGCTCTGCTGCCAAAATACACTTTATTTAAATACAATTCTAAAATTTTTTCTTTACTGAATGTTTTATCAATTTTAATTGCCAATAAAATTTCTTTGAGTTTTCGCGTGTATGTTTTTTGGGGTGTTAAGAAAAAGTTTCGCGCAACCTGCATTGTAATGGTTGATGCGCCTTGCACTTTATGACCCGTCGTAATTACAGCAATAGCAGCACGAATCACCCCAATAACATCAACACCAGGGTGCGAATAAAAACGGGCGTCTTCAGTTGCTAAAATTGCTTGAATTAATTGTTTCGGTACTTGATTAATCGTGACAGGCGCACGACGCTTTGCACCATATTCTGCAATCAATTTACTATCTGCACTGTAAATTCGCAGTGGGATTTGCATATGCACATCGTTTAAGGTGCTCACGTTAGGCAACGCAAATTCCATATAGGCATACAGGCCACCGAAAATAATCGCCATCAGAAACAGTAAAATCATTAATGACAATAAAAATTTATTAATACAGTGACGGAATAATCGCAGCAAAGTGAACCATCCTTTGTGGTTTTTTAGATTATTCTACCACAGGAAACGCTAAGGAACATGTAGAAATGGGTTTAGGGACGTGTTTCTATGCCCATAGGACTACGGTATTGCTCATATTAAAAAACAGACTAAAATAGTTTTCTTTTTTTAGGACAATACGGTGAATCCCCCTTTAACAATCGACTTTGAAAGCATCGACAAACTGCCAGGATTGTTACAGCAATTAAAATTTAACAATCAAAAGAATCCAATATACATAATACTGCCCACTGAACACACCATGACGCACGTTTTTATAGTGGATGCTAATTTAACAGATCTAGAAATAATACTGTTTTTAAAATCCCACTCGGAAAAGTTTTTTGGCCATCCCCTTAATAAATTATCGCTGGATTATAAAACAGAAAGCGCAAGCGACACATCAAAGCAAAGAATTACGGCTGTCGCTGCTCACGTATCTTTAATTCAAACCATCCAAGTTTATTTTGACAAAGAAAAAATAATGCTGCATTCGATTAGCATTAAGCATGAAACAACGATTAATTTATTACCCTGGCGTGAAATACAACGCAAACAGCACATTCAGCGCAGAAATAAGCGATTTATTTTATACGGATTAACAATGATAGTTATGCTATTTTTTATAAAATATTTTTTAATTAACGAAACAAAAGAAATAAATGATACCACACATTCAATCAAACAAAAAAATAAAAATATGATTATACCGAATGCAAAAAATCACATTGCATTGTTAAAAAAATTACAATCCGTTGATTCAAAAAAATTAGCAGCGGTGAAAAAAAATAAAAGTTCTTTAGCACTATTATCAGCCATTGCGAACAACATATCAGACAATATAACCTTAAACTCACTGACACTAACAAAAAAAGAAATAAAATTGACAGGGGTAAGCAATCAGCTATCTGACATCCATCAATATAACGCAATCCTTCAGAAAAATTTGCCCTGGAAAAACAGCCAATTAATTGAGGTTCACAATGACGATCAAAAATTATCATTAATGCATTTTACTATTGAAGCCACATCATGAGCCTATTTAATATATATCAAAAAAGTGCCAACAGTACCCTGCATTTTATTTTTGAAGTGACAATTGCATTTTTTATTTCCCTTTTTATTTTCCTTGTTGGCTATTTCTTTTTTTTAGAAAATTCTTTTAATAATTATTATTCTGCAAAAAGAGAACAGAAAAAAGCAATATCTGAAAATAATCAAAAAAAAATATTACGAAATGCAGATGACAGAACAAAAAAATTATTATCGACATGGGCAATAAAAAATACTGACTTTTATCATGCAATGCAAGCTTCAGAAACGCCAGATCAATTATTGCAGTTGCTAACGATATCGGCACAACAATCTGGCTTTACAATTATCCAGGCAGCGCCCGTTGTCAGTTCTCAAAATAATTTTCAAGTGAAATTATCAGGAAATTATACAGATTTATTTCATTTAATCGATGAATTAAATAATACAGCCTGGCCATTTTTGTTAGAAAAATTAAGCATAAAAAACAAAAATCAATATGCACTGTTGCTTAAGGTAAATAATCAGTGAATAATTTTATTTTCATAATCAAGGACGCAATAAATCGTCTTTTGACAATCGCAATATTTTCGATTTTGTTAATTTACAGTAACGCCAATTCAGATACGGTCATTCCTGCACGCGACCCATTTTTAAAACCCACTAAAATTCAAACTACCAATCTGAAAAATAGTATTAATATCACCCCTCAATTACAAACCTGTTGGATCCCATTATACTTTGCAAAAGCAAAAAATGTCGTTTCATTTATATCAAAAAAATCACTTGGTATTTTATCACCCTTAGGAAAAATTAATTATGATCAACGCAGCAATCAAATTTGGCTCGAGGATGATAAACAACACATTGCCAACATTCACCATTTAATTAATCACCTCGATCAATCAGGGCCGCAATTTTTAATTAAGGCGAAAATTATCAATATTGACCGTGAATATCAAAAGATACTGGGAATTTTATTTCAAACAGACAACACAACAAAAAATTCGAGTGCATCGCTTACCATGGACGAACCAGACACCACCGATAACGCTGGTCAATTTACCCTAACCATTGCAAAATTAGCAGAAAGTCGATTATTGGATTTACAAATTTCTGCGCTCGAGCAAGAAGGTCATGCTTCGCTCATTTCAAGTCCTGCGCTCATGACATTAGACAATCAAGCAGCCGTGATTCAATCTGGCGCTGAAGTGCCTTACCAGGAAATGACTTTAAGCGGCGGTACCAGCGTGAGTTTCAAAAAAGCAGTTTTGCGCTTAAAAGTCACGCCAAAGCAAATGCCCGATGATCATATTTTATTACACATTTCGCTTAATCAAGATAAAGTCAGCGCCCTAACGGTTAAAGGGGTGCCAGCAATTCAAACGCAGCAAATTACAACACAAGTGGTTGTTAAAAATCACCAAACAATTGTTCTTGGTGGTATTCTGGAAACAACGCACGCACACCAAAAGGTCGGACTTCCTGTTGCCGATAAAATTCCTGTCCTTGGTAAATTGTTTACACATCACACAGTACTGACAAAACAGCAAGAATTACTGATTTTTATCACGCCATCAGAGATGAAAGCGCTTTCGTGAATTCCCCTAGACTGTTATAATTCCGGCATGCAAAATAAGAATATTTTTATAATAGGTCCTTTGGGCGCCGGCAAAACAACCGTAGGCCGTCAGTTAGCAAAGAAAGTTCACTTCGTCTTTTACGATTCTGATCATGAAATCGAAAAAAAAACTGGGGTTTCCGTCGCAACCATTTTTGAAATCGAAGGGGAAGAAGGGTTTCGGGTGCGCGAACAAAACATGATTGCCAAGCTAACACAGCTCGATAATATTGTTTTATCCTCAGGCGGCTGTTCTATTTTAAAACCTGAAAATCGACAAGCCTTTGCCTCACGCGGCACAGTCATTTACTTACGCGCATCCCTCGAAACACAATTAAAGCGCACCAATCAGCGTAAAGGCACACGCCCATTGCTGGATATTCCAGACCCCTATCAAAAAATCATTGAGTTAGATAAAATTCGTTCGCCGCTTTATGAATCAATTGCAGATTATACCTATAACACCGACATCGATTCACCCCACGAAATTGCTGACAAAATTTTTGAAACCTTGTTTAACCATCCTTCCTGAAGCCCCCTAAAAAGTCCCCTAAAAACATTCTCTTAGATAAATTGACCGACCTTATCCAAAGTGATAAAAAGGATGAAGGCAACCATTTTTTTTGGCATATAGGAGATTTTTAATGCCCCGCAGGATTCTTAAAAAAACTGTTCTCTGTTTTATTATTTTCATCACATCACTCACTGCACAAGCAAGCCCTTACCCGCGCTGCGGTTCTATTTCAGAAGGACTACAAACTTTGTTAAATCGCATTAATAATCCCAATGTAAATATTGGTGTTGTCGTAAAATCAGTTGCAACAGGTCACGTTTATTTTTCAAAAAATGGCAATCATTTTTTTGCGCCCGCAAGTGTACAAAAACTATTTACAGTTTCTTCTGCTTTAGTAAATTTAAAACCCGATTACCGTTTTCCAACACGACTACTCATGACAGGCAATACCCACCAAGGTGTTTTACACGGCGATTTAATTTTTCAATTTAATGGCGACCCAACTTTTACACAAAGCAATTTAATTCAATTAGTCGATAAATTACGTGCCAAGGGAATTCAACAAATAGCTGGCAATATTATTATCGACGACACAGCATTTAACCATATTCCTTATCCAGCTGGCTGGTTATGGAATGATTTGAGTTTCGATTTTGCAGCCCCTTTAAATACAGTGATTATTAATCGCAATCGCTTTGGCGTGAGTTTTATCCCCGCCAGAAGACTAGGAGAGAAGGCAACTATTGTTCCACATTTGCCGCCGCACACAGCCACATTTATAAACGAATTAATAACAACACGTCACGTTTGCCCACTCACTATTTTAAGCAATGCAAATAATCAATATCTTGTTCGGGGTTGCCTACCACGCGCATACGGCACTGAAGGTCGGGCATTGGCAATTCGCAATATGCAACTTTATACGAAAAATTTAATTCACGAATTATTAAGTCAACGTCACATTGCATTTAATCGCGGTGTTTATTATGCAAAAACACCGATTGGTTCACAGCTTATTGCCAGCTATCAATCCAAGCCCTTATCCCATATTATTATTCATTTATTAAAACATTCTGATAATTTATATGCAGATGCATTATTCAAAAAAATGGGTGAGGAACATTTTCACATCCAAGGCTCATGGGAAAATGCATTAAATGCTGAAACCCCTATTTTAACAAATAAAGCGGGGATCAATCCCAGCAAAGTTCATTTTGTTGATGGTGCCGGATTATCGCATTACAATGCAGTCACGCCAGAAAGCGTTTCTAGAATATTAAATTATATTTACCGCGAACCGATGTTACATAACGTATTAATTCCTGCATTGCCCATTGCTGGCGTAGACGGCACATTAGCTGGGCGCATGCCGATGTTAGCGCGGGGTCACTTATTGCATGCAAAAACAGGCTCAATGGATGGGATTTCATCATTGGCGGGTTTTATTAAAACGAAACATCACGGCGTGTTGTCCTTTGTTATTATGATTAATAATGTACCAAAGAATCGCGCCCCTTATATTATATTAGAAAATCATATCGCGGAATTTTTAGCGACAACGGGAGGCTGCTAGCATGCCCATGATCTCTACCCTTCCCGAATTTAATACAATTTGTATTGCCGATGCCAAAAAAAATCTTGATCGATTACTAAAAAACAATTTAGCGATGATTGAAAAACTATTAAGCAATAATAATTTTTATTCATGGGATAATTTATTACAACCTATTGAAGATTTAAATGATGCGCTTCATCAATTTTGGGCGCCCATTCAACACTTAAATGCAGTGGTCAACACGCCTGCGTTGCGCCTTGTCATTCAAAAATGTTTGCCAAAATTATCAGATTACCACACCCATATTGGGCACAATAAAAAATTATTTGAGGCTATTTTATCCATTAAAAATAGCGATGCATTTTCAACATTGTCAATATCACAACAAAAGGCAATCAACAATGATTTACGCGATTTTAAATTAAATGGTGTTCACTTGTCAGCAGAAAAAAAAGCGGAATTTGCTTCACTTTCGAAATCACTATCAAAACATATGCAGCAATTTGAAGACAACATTCTAGATGCTACCATGGCTTTTAAAAAACACATTACCGATGAAAAATTATTATCAGGCATTCCACTTCATGCTAAAAACTCGGCTAAAAATGCCGCTAAAAATGAAGGTTTAGACGGTTATTTGTTTACACTGGATGCACCTGATTATTTAGCAATCATGACATACGCCGATTCAGCCCCGTTACGTGAAGAATTTTACCGCATGATGGTCACGCGCGCATCTGAATTGGGATTAAACCCTGAGAAGTTAGACAACAGTAATAATATAAAAATAATTTTGCAAAATCGCGCCGCGTTGGCAAAATTACTTGACTTTAATAATTATGCTGAATTGTCACTCGCAACTAAAATGGTAAAAAAAACTGATGATGTAATGACATTTTTAAATGAGCTTGCAGAAAAATCTTTTCCACAAGCAAAAAAGGAATTTCAAACCTTGTCTGAATTTGCGAAAACACTGGGATTAAAAACCTTAAATTCATGGGATATTACTTACGTTTCAGAAAAATTACGCCAAAGAGAATACGCTATTTCACCAGAAGATTTGCGTCCCTATTTTCCAGAGCCCGCTGTTTTCACTGGTTTATTTGAAATTATGCATAAACTATATGGTATTACATTAGAAAAAACAGATGCGCCTGTTTGGCATCGTGATGCAAGCTGTTTTCGCCTACTGGATCCAAATAAAAAAATTCAAGCGCATATTTATTTTGATTTATACGCAAGAGCAAACAAACGCGGTGGCGCTTGGATGGATGATTGCATTATGCGTAGGCGGCTTGATAACGGCGATATTCAATTACCCGCAGCCTATGTTAATTGCAATTTCAACGCACCCATTGGCAATGATCCTGCGCTATTTACACATGACGATGTGATTACTTTATTTCATGAGTGTGGGCATGCCTTGCAACATATCTTAACACAAATTGATGTGGCGAGTGTTTCAGGTATTCACGGCATTCCTTGGGATGCGGTTGAAGTAGCCAGTCAATTTTTTGAAAATTGGGCCTGTGAAAAAGAATCAATTCATTTTATTGCAAGACATTATCAAACAAATGCTGCTTTACCAGACGCTTTATTTAACCGCATGGAACGCGCGAAAAATTTTCAATCGGGAATGCAAATGATGCGCCAGTTAGAATTTTCCATTTTTGATTTTAGACTGCATAAAGAATTTAATACCGACAATCCAAATATTGCACAAGCGATTTTAAATGAAGTTCGCAACAAATGGTCAGTGTTTAAAGTACCCACATTCAATCGTTTTCAACATGGCTTTTCACATATTTTTGGTGGCGGCTATGGCGCAGGATATTACAGTTATAAATGGGCTGAAGTAATGGCATGCGATGCATTTTCTTTATTCAAAGAAAAAGGGATTTTTGACCCTGCCACCAGTGAGAAATTTAAAAAAACATTTCTAGAAAGTGGCGGTGCTATTGAACCATTAGATTTATTTATTGCATTTCGCGGGAGAAAACCTTGCGTGGATGCATTGCTGAAACAAAGCAACATTCGGAACTCAGAGACTCAGTAACAACCCATTCTCTCGGCTTTAAATAATAATTCGTCAACTTTTCTTCGAGAGAATTTTTTGAAGGGACAAAATCATAAATCCAATTAACCACCGGCGGCAGTGACATTAAAATAGCTTCTGTCCGTCCCCCAAACTGTAAACCAAATAGTGTGCCGCGATCAAATACCAAATTAAATTCGACATAACGCCCACGTCGATAAGACTGAAAATCACGATGCTGTTGCGTATATTCAATAGTTTTTCGTTTTTCAACAATCGGAATATAGGCATCCATAAAACTATTGCCCACTGCCTGCTGAAAAGAAAAACAGTCTTCAAATGATAATGCATTCAAATCATCAAAAAACAATCCGCCGATACCACGACATTCTTTTCTGTGTTTTAAATAAAAATATTCGTCTGCATTTTTTTTAAATTGGCTATAGTAATCAGGATGAAATTGATCACAAGCTTTTTTTGCTGTTTTATGCCAATGCACACAATCATCATCAAATCCATAATAAGGTGTTAAATCATATCCTCCACCAAACCACCAAACCACTTCGCCATTTTTTTTTGTTGCTTGAAAATAACGAACATTTAAATGCGCAGTGGGCACAAACGGATTGCGAGGATGAATGACCGATGATACGCCCAAGGCTTCAAATTCTGCACCCATTAAATCAGGGCGTTTTAAGGTTGCAGCAGGTGGCAGTGCGTCACCAGCAACATGCGAAAAATTTACACCCGCTCGCTCAATCACTGCGCCATTTTCTAAAATGCGCGTTCGACCACCGCCGATTTTTTCGTGTGTCCACAAGTCCTGCCGAAATTGTTTTTCAGATTCCTGATGCTGCAAGGCATCGCAGAGAGTATCCTGAAGAGAAAATAAATAGGTCTTAACAAGCGTGATTAGTGTCATAATTTATCGCTTCTAAAAACAGTCTTTGCTTGCGTGCCTCAATAAATTCTAGCAACAATGGTGTGCTAATCAATTCCGTAACGCCTTCTTCGAGTTTTTTCGCCACAATAAAGCGATCAGCCAAATTATCCACAACAAAAGCAGATTTTTCATGACTAGGATGTGTTGAATCCAGTGCAATTTTTCTAAGCGCTATCGCTGTATTTTTATACTCATAATCTATCACGCCGTTTCCTTTAATCGGTCCCGCCAAGTAAGGGTGTAAGCAGGATTTACCTGTAATATATAAATGGGGATGAAATACTAGGTTTGCTGGCAACAATTCTGAATGAAGATTAAAAATTAAATACAGCGGTATTAATATGTCATCACGATCTTCATAAAAATGAAAATCAATGTCAGCGTCTGCATTTTCTGAAGCGATTTTATGCATCTGTGTGAGTAATAATGTAAATTTTCCTGAGTCAAAAAGTATTTTATGCGCTTTATTATAGTTGTATAGATAAGCACAAATATTACTTGCTTGACGATACAAATCAGGCACTATATTTTCTAATTTTTGTATCTCGTCACGATAAATACCAAAAAGATAATTCCCATTCTCTCGCTGAGCTTGTAAAAAAGTGCTATCAAAGGCACGCTCATGAAAAATATCTGTCGTTAAAAATCTATCAAGTGACACATCAACTTTACTTTCGTTAAAATATTCTTTTATTTGTGATACAAATGTCTCAATTTCAACAAAGCAAGAGCCAGAAAAAATATTTTCTCCTTTATCATCTTGCTGCACCATTGCACGCAAATCCGACACTGCGGATTGTCGGCTTGAGCCAACCATGAACTTCAACTCAACATTATCTGAATTTTTATGTTTAAAAAAAAGATACTGAACAAATTCTTCGTTGTATTCCGCCATACTTTTATATTTTTCAAACCCTTTGAAAGCAGGCCCAAAACAACCATCAAAATCCAGAGAATGGACCTCTATTCTTTTTTTTCCTTTTGGGAGACGAAATAAATTCGACATACTGGGTGTATATTCTGGTGACTGTTTTGCTCTACTTCTTTTCCGCATTAAAAAACCCCTGCGATTACTTAGGTACCCTGCAACGCTCCTCAAAGAGCGATAATGGCGCTATATTAGCATGCTTAATTTAAGGAAATATTAAGGGTTTTGATAAAAGGGATGGTAATACGGCGTTTTGCTGCCAATGAAGCCTGATCCAACCGCTCTAGCACAGCAATTAAGTTGCGCATATCGCGCGTATAATGATGAATTAAATAACGCCCAACTTCATCTGATAAATCAAATCCACGTAATTGCGCTCGCATTTGTAACGTTTTAATTTTTTCTTCATCACTTAAATTTTTTATTTCTACCGTTAATCCCCACGTCAAACGCGATTGCAAATCAGGCAATAAAAAATTTAATTGTTTCGGCAATAAGTTAGCACTGACTAACAATGAAACGTGATTTTCTCTGGCGCGATTATAAAAATAAAATAACGCTTCTTCCCATAGGCGATTTCCGGCAATTGCATTAACATCATCAATAAACACACAATCCTGATTTTCCAAGGCTTCAAAAATTTCAGGAGAAAAATCTGCATGATGCAATAAAGGTAAATAAAAAACAGTCTGGTTATTTTCACTCATCGCATGACAACAAGCCTGCAATAAATGCGTTCGTCCAGCACCAGATTCACCATAACAATAAATAAATTGTTCCGACTGACACGCAATAAAATTTTTTAAAATCGTCATCAATTGCAAATTAGCGCCGATAAAAAAATTATCGAAAATTGCATCATCACGCAAATTTAATTTAAGAGGAAGTTGAGTCAATACGGAATTCATTCTTTTATCCAAAAAATTTTTCTATTGTAGCAATCGCTTAACGAATTCAACACACTTTTTGCGTATCCGCCCCACATTTCAGGGTAATGACCCGTGTTATCGATATCACCCTGAAAAATACAGCGGATACGTAACTTATTAACAGGATATGCACAAAATATTCTTTAAAAGCAGCGCCATGTAGATAACTTTGTGTATATCCCATCATAAAACAAAAATAAACCCTGCTAAATGTTTGAATTTTGAGAAAAAACCCTGTTATAATCAAAGACAATAGGATTGGTCAAAATTTTACCGGAGATAAGCTCATGGTCAAATCAGAATTGATTCAACAGATCGCGGCGAAACAAAGCCATCTTCCCATCAAAGACATTGAAGCCAGCGTCAATTACATCGTTGACTGCATGAGCGACAGTCTGGGTGATGGTCATCGAATTGAAATTCGTGGATTCGGTAGCTTTAGTTTGCATTATCGCCCATCGAGAAAAGCACACAATCCAAAAACAGGCGCACGCGTTTTAACCGCAGCAAAATACACACCTCACTTTAAACCCGGAAAGGATTTACGTGATCGCGTTAATGAAAGCCGGCATACACATCCCATTAAAGCGGACCATGATGACGAAGAATAGAAAATCCCGCAATCGCATTGTCACCAAATAATTTTTTCGCATCTGCTAAAACAGGCTCTGATTGATACGCCTCAACCAATTCTTTTATTTTTAATTCATTTTTATCAGCAGCCCTAGCAACAATAATATTCATATAGGGTGAATCAATTTTCTCTTCAAATAATGCATGCGAAGGTGATAATCCCGCAGGAACTGCATAGTTCGTATTAATTGCCGCAACTGAAACGTCTTCAAGCACACGCGGCAATTGTGCCGCATCCAATGAAATCAATTTAAAATGTTTTGGATTGCTTTCAACATCTTGAATCGTTGCCTCAATCGTCGCTTTTGGTTTTAACGTAATTAACCCTGCTTTTTGCAATAATAATAATGCCCGTGCTTCATTACTAGGATCATTAGGTATAGCGATTTTCGCACCCGCTACTAAATCTGATAATTTTTTAAGTGTTTGAGAATACAAACCCATCGGATATAAAAACGTATCACCCACAGACGCAAAAGAATAACCATGCGTTTTAATTTGCGACAACAGAAAGGGGTAATGTTGAAATGCATTCGCATCAATTTCATGATCTTCCAATGCTTGATTAGGCACTGCATAATCAGTGAAGGTGATAATTTTGACATGCAGGCCAAATTTTTCCAGCGCCACTTTTTTAGCGACTTCCATTAATTGTGTTTCAGGTCCTGCGATGGTACCAACACGAACGACATTGGCTGCTTCTTTGTGATGCGAACAACCAAATAGCAAGAAAGTGAGTAATATTAGAAAAAATTTTTTCATGAAGCAATCTCTTTGTTTAAGAACATGTACGAATTAAAGTTGAGAATGGCATAAATTATATAATCTTTGCCATCCAATCACCCAACCACTGAAACACCTGCACCATCGCAATTAATACCAATACTGTCATAATCATAATGTGAATTTCAAATCGCTCATAACCATACATAATCGCCACATTACCCAAACCCCCGCCGCCAATCGCCCCTGCCATCGCAGAATAGCCCACCAAGGTAATTAACGTCAACGTAACCGCTTTGATAATTGGTGAGCGCGCCTCAGGAATTAATACTTTTCGCACTATTTGCAAAACTGTCGCCCCCATAGCAAGCGATGCTTCAACTAATCCAACAGGCACTTCACTAATCGCACTTTCAACCAAACGCGCAAAAAAAGGAATCGCGCTGATTGCCAATGGCACCATAGCCGCTGTTGTTCCAATTGATGTACCCACTATTAATCGGGTGAACGGCGTAATCGCAACCAATAAAATAATAAACGGAATTGAACGTAGCATATTAACAAAAAATCCCAACACAGAATGCATGAGCGGTCTTTTAAATAAATACGGGTTGCGCGTTACAAATAAAAACACCCCCAAGGGCAATCCAAACACAACAGCAAACAAACAAGCAATAAAAACCATATCGAGTGTTTGTACTGTAGCGTGGCTAATTAGCCCAAGCTTGTCGATCCACATACCCCATAACCTCAACCGTTAAATCATCTTTTTCTAAAAACTTTTTTACTTTTTCTAATTTTGCTTTTTCAACATCCAATGCAATAATCATTAAGCCTATCATTTCCGATCGCAATTGCTCAATTGTCGCCTGTAAAATATTAACTTTAACGTGTGTTTGTTGCATAAATTCATTCATAATCGGTTCTACAGTCGCGTGACCAAAAAAGCTTAAACGCAAAACAATTAAATCATCCGGCATCACTTCATCATGCAATTTCAGCTGCAATTCAGCCGGTAATTCTGATTTAAAAACAGACCGCACAAATTTCTTCGCAACCTGTGTTTTGGGATTTTTAAATAATTCAATTAATTTTTCACACTCAACAATTTCGGAATGATCGATAACAGCAACGCGGTCAGCAATGGCTTTGATCACATGCATTTCATGGGTAATACACAAAATAGACAGATGCATTTCGCGATTAATATCGCGGATCAATTGTAAAATTTCATCTGTTGTTTCAGGGTCAAGTGATGAGGTCATTTCATCACATAATAATACTTGCGGTCGTGTTGCAAGTGCCCTGGCAATCGCAACACGTTGTTTTTGCCCGCCACTTAATTGATGCGGATAAGCATCACGTCGTTCATACAATCCCACTTTTTCAAGCAAAGGAATAACAACGCGTTCAATTTCACTGTTTGATTTTTTCAATAATTGTAATGGAAAAGCAACGTTACTATACACAGTACGCGTTTCCAATAAATTGAAATGCTGAAATACCATGCCAATTTGATGGCGCGCTGCTCGCAGTTGCGCTGCATTCAATGTCGTTAATTCAATATTATTAAAACAGACAGAGCCAGAGGTCGGACGTTCCAATAAATTCACACAGCGAATTAAGGTGCTTTTTCCTGCGCCACTTTTGCCGATAACACCAACAATTTCACCCGGCGCAACATGCAGATTAACATTCTTCAGCGCTTGGAGATGACCTGATTTGCCTAAGTAGATTTTGTTGACGTTCGTTAATTTGATCATATTTGAATTCTGCTTTAGCCGTATTTTTTAAGCGCTCGCAAGCTAGTATCAAATCGGCGCATTGATAATCTTAGCCTAGGTTACAGGTAATGTCACCCCTTTCTGCCCTTGATACTTACCACCGCGGTCTTTATATGACGTTTCACACACTTCATCTGACTCAAAAAATAGCATTTGCGCAATCCCTTCATTAGCATAAATTTTCGCAGGTAAATTCGTTGTATTTGAAAATTCTAATGTTACATGACCTTCCCATTCAGGTTCTAATGGTGTGACATTCACAATAATTCCACAGCGTGCATAAGTCGATTTTCCCAAACAAATAGTTAACACACTGCGTGGAATTTTAAAATATTCAATTGTACGTGCCAAGGCAAAAGAATTTGGCGGAATGATGCAAACATCCGATTCTAAATCCACAAAACCATTGGCATCAAAATTTTTAGGGTCAACAATAGCTGAATTAATATTTGTGAATATCTTAAATTCCCTGGCACATCGCACGTCATATCCATAACTGCTTGTGCCATACGAGACAATTTTATCAGCGCCATTCGTGCGAACTTGATTTGGTTCGAAAGGCGAAATCATCGCTTGCTCAATTGCCATGCGGCGAATCCATTTGTCGGATTTGATACTCATACTGTTTCCTTGGTTTGCTGTAGGGGGTTTACAATAGTTTCTGCGCAATCTCAGCGTAAATTTTTGCAATGTTACCTTCAGGCTCCGCAATCACAATTGGCACCCCTGCATCAGCCTGTTCGCGAATTTTTAATGTTAACGGAATTTTTCCGAGCAATGGCACATGACAATCAAGTGCCATTTTTTCTGCGCCGTTTTTACCAAAAATAGGCTCCGCATTTCCACAATGCGAACAAACATATTCGCTCATATTTTCAATCACACCCAGAATAGGAATAGCCACTTTATGAAACATTTCTAGGCCTTTTCGAGCATCGAGCAAGGCAATCGTTTGCGGCGTTGACACAATAATCACGCCATTTAACGGTGTTTTTTGCGATAGGGTTAATTGTACATCTCCCGTTCCTGGCGGTAAATCAATTAGCAAATAATCTAAATTATCCCATGCTGTAAAATAAAGCATTTGGTGCAATGCTTTCACCACCATGGGTCCACGCCAAATCATCGGGTCTTCTGAGTCAACCAAATAACCCATCGACATCGTTTGTAAACCAAAGCGTTCAACCGGTTTGAATTTTTCATTATCAATTAATTCAGGTTTTTCTGCACCGCCCAACAGGTGTGGTTGATTGGGGCCATAAATATCAGCATCTAAAATACCAACGCGTTTATTTTGTTGTGATAATGCCAGCGCCAAATTCACTGTCGTCGTCGATTTGCCAACGCCGCCTTTGCCCGATGCAATTGCAATGATTTGTTTAATACCCGGGATGGAAAATGCGGTCATAAAAATCTCGTAAAATAAGCTTAGAATGCGTAATATTAGCGGATTATTCGGAGAACATCTATGCCACGCAATATCTTAATCACAACGGCCTTAACGTACGCCAATGGCGAAATTCATTTGGGACATTTACTGGAAGCGATTCAAGCTGATATCTGGAAGCGCTTTCAACTTATATGTGGAAACAAATGTTACTTTATTTCCGGCTCCGATGCCCATGGCGCACCCATTATGTTAGCAGCAGAAAAAAACCATATTGCGCCAGAAATAATGGTCGAACAAATTCGTGAAACCCATATTACTGATTACAAAAAATTTCATATTGACTTTGATAATTACCATTCAACCCATTCTGATGAAAATAAAAAACTATCAATTGAAATATATAACCGTTTAAAAGAAAACGGAGATATAGCGACAAAAACCATCACACAATTATATGACCCAGAAAAAAAATTATTTTTAGCGGATCGTTTTGTAAAAGGTGAATGCCCAAAATGTGGCACAAAAGATCAGTACGGCGATAACTGTGAATCTTGTGGCGCAACGTATGAACCTACTGATTTAAAAAATCCGCGCTCTGCCATTACAGGTGCTGTGCCAATTTTAAAAGAATCAGAACATTATTTTTTTGCACTCGATCATTATGCGGATTTTTTAAATACATGGACGCAATCGGGTGTGCTGCAATCGTCCATTTCAAATAAATTACAAGAATGGTTTAAGGCCGGATTACAGCAATGGAATATTTCGCGCGATGCGCCCTATTTTGGCTTTGAAATGCCAGATCATCCTGGTAAATATTTTTATGTGTGGTTAGATGCGCCGATTGGTTATATGGCGAGTTTTGAGAATTTTTGCACTACGATAGCCAGTGGAGACGCGCGTGAAGGATTGCGCAGCAATCCGCAACAAGCGTATGACACTTTCAATGGATTCTGGCGCGCAAATGCCAAAACCGAGCTCTACCATTTCATCGGCAAAGACATTATTGCATTTCACGCGTTGTTTTGGCCTGCCATGCTGCAAGCAACAGATCATCGCTTACCGACAGCAATATTTGCGCATGGTTTTGTGACCGTCAATGGCGAGAAAATGTCGAAATCACGCGGCACATTTATCACCGCGACACAATTCGCAGAAACAATTTCAACTGAATATTTACGCTATTATTACGCATCAAAATTAAACAACCAAGTGGAAGACATTGATTTTAATTTTACTGATTTTGCAGCAAAGATTAATTCTGATTTGGTTGGAAAATATGTCAATTTAGCAAGTCGATGCGCTGGATTTATCACAAAAAAATTTAACGGGAAATTATCAGCACAATTGCATGATGAAAAATTGTTTCAAGAATTTGTTTTCGCATCCGAATCAATTGCCAAAGCATACGAAGAATTAAATTATCACCGCGCCGTAAAAGAAATTATGTTGCTTGCAGATAAGGCCAATCAATATATTGACTTAAATAAGCCTTGGTCGCTTGCAAAAGAAATTGGGCGTGAAAATGATATTCAATTAATTTGCACACAAGGCTTGAATCTATTTCGTTTATTAACATTATATTTAAAACCAATACTACCGATTACCGCTGCAAAAGCAGAAGGTTTTTTAAATATTTCCAAATTAAAATGGACAGATTGCGCAACCCCCTTATTAAATCATTCAATTAATTTATTCGAACCGCTAATGCAACGCATAACACCAGAGCAAATTGCCTGTTTTGACAAGGCGGCTAATTAAGATGCCTATGATGCCTGACATTGTCGCCAGATTAGCGGTTATTCGTGAATCAGAATGCATTGGTTGTATGAAATGTATTCAAGCCTGCCCCGTTGACGCTATTATTGGCACATCAAAATTCATGCACACGGTCATGACCAGTATCTGTATTGGCTGTGGATTATGCGTTCCACCTTGCCCCGTTGATTGCATTGATATGATTGATTTACCCGAAAGCGCTAAAAAATCGCAAGATCAATCGAAAAAACGTTTTGAAAATAAAAATAAAAGGCTGGAAAAAGAACGCGTGAAAGAACGCGCAAGCTATTTGCAATCAAAGCAATCAAAATTAAAAAATAAAACAATGGATGAAAGAAAAGCGGAAATTGCGGAGATAATCCAAAGAGCACTGAAACGCGCCCGGGAGGGTGCGTGCGAACCTTGCGATAAGTGATTTTTTGCGAGAACAGCACGCAGGCTACCGCCCGCGTTTCGGTGATATTTGATAAAACGCGCCCGGGAGGGTGCGTGTGATTCTCGCAACAAAAACAGGCATCATTCGATGAACAAAAACAACATCCAGAAAATCTTCAAAACCCTTCAAAAAGCCAACCCCACCCCCACAACCGAATTACATTTTGAAAATAATTTTGAATTATTAATTTCTGTTATTTTATCCGCGCAAGCAACCGATATCAGCGTAAACAAAGCAACGAAAATATTATTTCCCATTGCAAACACAGCTGAAAAAATTTTTGCATTAGGTGAGATAGGATTGAAAAAATATATCAGAACAATTGGCTTATTTAATTCAAAAGCGAAACACATTATTCAAACGTGCGGCATTTTGATTAAGAAATTTAATTCCGTTGTGCCGAATAATCGTGAAGCATTAGAAAGTTTGCCAGGCGTTGGCCGAAAAACTGCGAATGTGATTTTAAACACCGCATTTGGCGAATCAACGATTGCCGTCGACACACATATTTTTCGTGTTGCCAATCGCACAGGTTTGGCGCAAGGTAAAACGCCATTGACGGTTGAAAAACAATTATTAAAAATTATTCCGAAGCAATATTTGAAGGATGCGCATCATTGGCTGGTGCTGCATGGGCGCTATATTTGCGTGGCGCGTAATCCGAAGTGTGTTGAATGTCCGATTGCACGATGGTGTGATTACTATCATGTATCATTACAATAGACATGTGATCCTTGCGATAAAATAATTATTATCAAATATGGAACATGTACAGTCTCTATGGTGTTACGAAGTAGCACCATAGCCTGTTGCTTCTGGCTCACGCACTTCCGGCACTACTGTGTTCAATGACACGTTAGATCCGATAGAAGAAGATCGAACACGACCCCCCTGCGCAACATTTAAAAGCCCCTCTGTCAAAGGATCCACTGCTTTTCTACAAAGCAGTGCAGATTTACACCCAGCTATTGCTTGAGCAACACGCTTCCCAGTTGCTACACCACACTCCGTGTCACTAGCAAATTTTGCAGCAAGCAATGCAAGCACTGAAAATATCAATGAAATAGCCACGGACGATATGCGAGCAGGATAGTGATCACTACCAAAACGCAAATAATATTCACATTTCGTTTCTGATTTACATACCTCCAACAAAGAGAACAAAGTAGTGAAGGTTAATACTGCCATTACTGAAGCGAATTTATAGGTCGCCATGAAGTTAGCAGCATCGCGTAAAAATTCAGCAGCATCAGACATACCTTTTCCACAGCAGTTTTTTTGCGATGGAATATTACGTTCAAAAAAATATTCCGGGGATTTTATATATTCGTTCAATGAGTTATTAAGTTCATCTTTCGCACGTATTAACTTAGCAAGCGCACTTTTCTTTTCTTCAATGGATTGATATCCCTCGGTATCCTCGCTGCCTGACTGTTTATATCTCTCATTAATGTTCAATGTCTCCATAATAACAAAGTGGATTCCCTTCGTGTTATCATCAAATCGTACATTAGAATGCGTTGAAATCTTTTTTATTTTGTTTCCATTTTCACTCAATATAGTTGGATGTAATGTAAAAAGATCTTGAAATTGTATTATTTTGTCATGAAGATATTGAACTTGATCTTTCAACGAGTGCTGATTATCAAATTTGCCAATGGAAACTGGCTTTCCTTCACTCACACCTTCACTGACAACCGGTGAAGGTGCGCGCTTTTCAGCCGCATCAGATCTGCCAAGCTCACCTTCATTCAAACCACTGACTACTTTGTTTACCGGTGATATTGTCAAAATAGGATCAGCTAGTGGGGACCGATCTGCGGTATTATCACTAGCTATGTTTATCGCAACTGATTGTTCATCTGATAAAGATGATGATAAAGATGATGACTCTCTCGACATATTTTCCCCTTTATTACTGTTGTAATAAATTTAAATGAATTAAGAAGACACAAAACTAACGGATATAGTGGTGATCTGTCAATAAAAAACGCAAGAAAAATCTTAAGAGGACCTTAAAAGCGCTTATAGTATTTTATGCGGCAAACTTTCAATACGACCTGCTGGCGTGACAATAACGTAATCGAGCTTACGCTGCAATTCTCGAATCGTACTTGCGCCCGCATACGTTAACCCAGAACGCAGTCCACCAATAATATCAGCGAGGATAAAATCTTGATCATCGCGATAAAGCACTTCAGTTGAAACGCCCTCTGCCGTTTTCCATTCATGCATCACACCCATAAAATCTTCTTGTGCCTCTTTACTCGCCATGCCCCGATATTTTTTTACTTTCACGCCATTGTTTTTAATAATAACTTCACCGGGCGTTACACCCGTGCCTGCCAGCATACCGCCAATCATGACAAAATCCGCACCAAAAGCGAGCGCTTTCACAATATCACCCGCTGTACGAATTCCCCCGTCTGCAACAATGGAACGATCACAACGTGCGCATTCCTGAACACACGTTAGCATGGGAACGCCAAAACCTGTTTTAATGCGCGTACTACAAACCGATCCACCCCCAATACCCGCTTTAATAATATCGGCACCACACGATGCCAAATAATCAGCCCCTGCATACGTTGCAACATTTCCCGCCATAATACAGGCGTTTTTTAATATGTGACGCATTTTTTTCAAGGTGCTGCCGACGTATTTTGCATGCGCGTGCGCAACATCAATACAAAAATAATTCGCACCCGCTTCATGTAGTGCTTTTGCACGCTCTAATTCAGCATCAGTACAACCAATCGAAACAAAGACCTTATCGGAACATTTTTTAAACTCGGCAATATTTTCTTCAATCGACATAAAGCGATGCAAAGCACCCATGCCGCCTTTATCAGAAATAAAATTTGCCATGACGCTTTCAGTGATCGTATCCATATTTGAACTTATCACAGGCAGCGCTAACGTTAATTGATTGGTTTTATCAGTTACTGTTGTATCAACCAAACGCCGTGATTCGTGATGATTGTATGCAGGAATCATTAATACGTCGTCAAATGTAATTGCGTGTTGGGTCATGATTATTCTCCAAAGATAATACACTAAGCAAAATGTTGCGTCACAGCAAGCAAATTCTCAAACACGGGTAATTTTATTTTTGTTAATTGCTTTTCTGTTTTTTTGCCATTACCTGTTCGCACTAAAATAAACTTACAACCCACCGCTTGCGCCACTTCAAAATCTTTCACGCTATCACCAACATAAATCATTTCGGTATTTTTCACAGTAAAGTCTTTTTGAATTTGTTGCAACATGCCAGGCTTTGGTTTTCTACAGTGACAATTTTCATCTGGCGCATGCGGACAAAAATAAATTTTTGTTATTTTTCCGCCGAATGATTCGACTGCACGAATTAATTTTTCATGGATTTTTTCTAATGTTTTTAATGAAAATAATCCGCGATTGACACCCGATTGGTTGGTTGCAATGACAATGGTATTCCCCGCTTTGGATAATTGCGCAATCGCTTCAATGCTGCCAGGAATAGGAATCCATTCGTCTGGTGATTTAACATAATCTACTGAGTCGAAATTAATAACGCCGTCTCGGTCGAGGATAATTAGCATAACGCACCTCCAATTTTTCACAATTTCTATGCTATTTTAAGGTTATCGCAATTTGCGACAACCTGTCGTTAGTTAAACCACAAAACCAATTTTTGGTTTATCGTCAGCACTCGGCATCTCCATCAATTGATGAATAGGGATTCCCGCTTGCAAACTTCAACTTAACGAGGTGGTCGCAATTTGCGACCACCTCCAGTTTCTCACTTTTTGTTAACTCAAACACAAAGTCAGCAGGAAATCGATCGCGATTCCGTTTCACTTGTTCATTTAAACGTTTTGTTGTAACGCCATACAAATTTGCTAGGTCCGCATCCATAATAACTTTTTGATTTCGAATCAATAATATTCTTGCTGCGATTTGATCTGACGAAACAGCTGTTTGCTTGGTTGGCATGAAAAATCCGCACAAAGTTTTTTGATTTGGATAATCATACTCTTCTTTTTTGAATTATTACCCTCGTGTTTTTAAAAATATATTCGCAGCATGCCCATGCAAAAAATCTTTTGCAGACATGCGTTTTTTTCCAGGCAATTGTACGGATAATACTTCCAAAACACCATCTCCCGTTGCAATGCAAAACCTTTCTTTTGAAATTTGAATAAATTCACCTGGTTTTGCAGTTACTTTTTCAGAAATCACTTTCGCTTCCCAAATTTTTAATATTTGATTATTAAAAACAGTGCTGGCAACCGGCCACGAATTAAAAGCGCGAATTTTATTGTTAATTTCTATTGCTGATTGATTCCAATCAATCACTGCTTCTGATTTCTCAATTTTGGCTGCGTGCGTTGCAAGCACATTATCTTGCTTAATTGGCATGATTGTATTTAATTCATCAAGTGTTTTTAATAATAATTGCGCGCCCATTTTAGAAAATAAATCATGCAGCTGTTCACTCGTTTCATCGCCTTTTAAAGCCTGTTTTTCTTGTTTTAAAATCGGCCCCGTATCCATGCCCTTGTCCATTTGCATAATCGTCACTGCCGTTTCTTTATCGCCTGCTTCAATTGCGCGTGGAATAGGCGCTGCCCCTCTCCAACGCGGCAACAATGAGGGATGCACATTAATACAGCCATATTTTGGAATATCTAAAACAGCTTGCGGCAAAATTAACCCATACGCCACAACCACAATCACATCAGGATTTAATTTTTTTAATTCAGCCTGCACTTCAACATCACGTAACGTTTTCGGCTGAAAAACAGGTATATTATTTTCTTGTGAAATCAATTTCACAGGTGATGCATGCAAATGCTGCCCACGACCTGCTGGACGATCAGGTTGCGTGTAAACTGCCAACAAGCAATGTTCGGAATGAATTAATAATTGTAATGTTGGCACCGCAAATTTCGGTGTACCGGCGAAAATAATTTTTAACGACACACTATATCTCCTACTCCTGCTAATTTAAAACACGGTATAGATTATTTTTTAAATTATTGTAAACTCTCCGCATGAATAATAATACAGATGAATTAATTTATTGGTTAAGCTTACTGCAAGCACCCGACGTAGGCATTGTTAAGGTAAAAAAATTATTACAGCATTTTGGCACCATTGAAAATATTTGCAGGGCAACACAACAGGAACTGCAATCACAGAAATTAAATGACGCGCAAATTCGCGCAATCAAGCATCCCAACCAACAATGGAACGACATCGCTTTACAATGGCGAGAAGAAAAAAATCACCACATTATTTTACTAAGCGATCCAAGCTACCCTGAGCTACTCAAAGAAATTGCTTCAGCACCCCCTATTTTATATGTCAATGGTGAACTCGAAACACTCGCACAACCCCAAATTGCCCTTGTAGGCAGCCGCAATCCATCACATATCGGATTAGAGCTAGCCGCAGAATTTGCCTACGCCTTATCACAAGCAGGGTTTATTGTCACAAGTGGATTAGCGCTCGGCATTGATACAGCGTGTCATCAAGGTGCATTAAATGCCTGCGCGAAAACCATCGCTGTGCTCGGCAGCGGATTATTACACGTTTATCCTGTTCGTAATAAGGCATTGGCAAAAAATATCACTGCGAATGGTTGCGTCATTTCTGAATTGGCATTAAACGCAACACCCGCTCCCGAAAACTTTCCACGCCGCAATCGAGTCATCAGTGGGCTCAGTTTAGGAACAGTGGTTATTGAAGCAGCACTCAAGAGCGGGTCATTAATTACGGCTCGCTTTGCCTTAGAACAAAATCGCGATGTGTTTGCTGTTCCAGGCTCACTCAGAAATCCCCAGTCTCAAGGATGTCTGTCGCTTATTCAACAAGGGGCTCAGTGTGTAACGTCTGTAAATGACATTTTAAACGAAATAAATATTTTTTCGACCAACAAAAATCTTAGCGCACCTTTAAAATCCATTCATGCGCCCATACATAAACTTGATAAAACAGAACAGCTAGTGCTAGCCTGTATCGAATACGATGAAGCCACTATTGACCAAATTTGTAATCGCAGTAAACTATCTGCTCAATTGGTAAGCGCTACGTTGTTACAATTAGAATTAAAAGATGTTATTAAGAATGCGTTTGGGAAGTATTTTATATCGGCACAAAACCACGCGTGAAACGAGACTATATAGCAGCACAGCGCCACGCGTGAAACGAGACGCAGTCGAGTGGAACAAGTGGCACAATGCCTTATTTGACAAGACAAAAAAAAATTGGCGAAGACTTACAATGAAAGAAGAAAATGTGCTAAACGTATTGATGTATTTATTCCATAACCATATGGAAAAAGACCATCAAATTAATTTAAACAACATGGAACTTATCGACGAATTAAAATCCGTCGGTTTTCATGCGCAAATTATTGGAAAAGCATTTCGTTGGCTGCATCACTTAGTAGAACTAACTGATCAAGATGTGCCCGCTTCCAAAAATTCTTTTCGCGTATTCTCAGAACAAGAAACTTGGTTAATCAATACAGATTGTCGTAATTTTATTTTATCACTTGAGCACCAAGGTATTTTAACACCCCATACACGTGAAATTGTCATTCACCAAGCATTGGAACTAATTCACGAAGGTGTAGATTTAAATTTATTAAAATGGGTGACATTAATGGTTTTATTTAATATGCCCAATTCTGAAAACGCATTATCGCACATGGAATTCTTAGTGCTCACCAATGCGCTTGATACGATACACTAGAAAAAAGTGTCAAACAAAATGAAATAATTTAACCCAACGCGAGCTTTAAATGAGCAAGTATTTAGTTATCGTCGAATCCCCTGCGAAAGCAAAAACCATTGAAAAATATTTAGGAAAAGATTTTCAGGTGATGGCATCCTATGGCCACGTACGCGATTTAGTACCAAAAGAAGGCGCTGTCGACGTTGAACATGATTTTGAAATGAAATATCAAATCATCGATCGCAACGCAAAACATGTTGACGCCATTCGAAAAGCATTAAAAAAATGCGACATTTTATATCTCGCGCCCGATCCGGATCGCGAAGGAGAGGCCATTGCTTGGCATTTACAACAAATTTTGCTTGAGGCCGGTGCATTAAAAAATAAAAAAATAGCGCGTGTTGTTTTCCATCAAATTACTAAAAATGCTGTGCAACAAGCCATTGAGAATCCGCGCGATATTTCCATGGATTTGGTTAATGCACAACAAGCACGTCGCGCACTGGATTATTTAGTGGGTTTCAATTTATCCCCTTTATTGTGGCGAAAAGTGCGTCCTGGTTTATCGGCTGGCCGCGTGCAAAGCCCTGCTTTGCGCTTAATCGTTGAGCGTGAATTAGAAATCGAAAAATTTATTACACAAGAATACTGGACAATTCACGCTGAATTAGAAGCGGGTAAAAAGAAATTCGACGCGCGTTTAACGCATTTAAAAGGTGAGAAAGTTGAGCAGTTTGATATTGCTGATGGTGAAAAATCAAAAACCATTTGTGATGATTTAATTAAAAAAGCAAAAGGGAAATGTCGCGTTGCCAAGATCACCAAAAAAGAACGTAAACGCCATCCTGCCGCGCCTTTTACAACCTCCACGCTACAACAAGAAGCATCGAGAAAACTAGGCTTTTCTGCACAACGCACGATGCAAATTGCACAACAATTATATGAAGGTATCGACACAGGTGAGGGTTCTGCTGGGTTAATTACTTATATGCGTACCGACTCAGTTACGCTCGCCACTGAAGCATTAGACGAATTACGTGCTTGCATTGATTCACGCTTTGGAAAAGAATTTGTGCCCGCAGAAGTACGCGTCTATAAAACCAAATCCAAAAACGCACAGGAAGCACACGAAGCAATTCGTCCAACCTCAGCTTTACGCATTCCCGTAGAAATTAAATCATTCCTAACGTCCGAACAATTTAAATTATATGATTTAGTATGGAAACGAACAATCGCATCACAAATGATTGATGCCACGTTAAATACCGTTGCAGTTGATTTAGAAATTGGCGATGCGCTTTTTCGCGCAAACGGGTCAACCATTACCAATCCCGGATTTATTTCTGTTTACCAAGAAGACCACGACGATAAAAAAGCATCAGACGATGACGATAGTGATAATGAAAAAATATTACCGCCATTAGAAGAAAATCAAATTATCCCAGTAGACGAAATTACCGGTGAACAACATTTCACAGAACCGCCACCCCGTTTTTCTGAAGCGAGCTTAGTCAAAGCGCTTGAAGAATTTGGCATTGGACGTCCTTCAACTTACGCATCCATTATTGCGACCTTAAAAAATCGCGAATACGTTGACGTGGATAATAAACGTTTTAAACCAACTGACGTTGGCAGAGTGGTCAATTATTTTTTAACGAAATTCTTTACGATGTATGTTGATTATCATTTCACAGCAAAATTAGAGGATGAATTAGACTCTGTTTCTTGCGGAGATATGGAGTGGGTTCCTGTTCTTAAACATTTTTGGGGACCCTTTAAAACACAGGTAGACGACGTCAATGTCAATGTAAAACGCAGCGATGTGACGCAAGAAGCAATCGACCAAAAATGCCCGAAATGCGAAAAGCCATTATCCATTCGCTTAGGTAAACGCGGACGCTTTATTGGTTGTACTGCTTATCCTGAGTGTGATTACACAACGAATTTAGATGGCCAAGATAATACACCTGAAACCGTTGAAGGGCGCGTCTGTCCTGATTGCAAATCACCGTTATTAGTTAGGCATGGAAAATACGGCAAATTTATTGGTTGCAGCGCTTATCCGAAATGCAAATTTATTGAAAACCTAGAACAACCGGAAGACACGCAAGTGGTTTGTCCAAAATGCAAAGAAGGCAATATTGTTAAACGTAAATCACGTCGCGGAAAAATATTTTATTCTTGTAATAAATATCCTGATTGTGATTATGCTTTGTGGAATCCACCAATCAACGAACCTTGTCCTGATTGCGAATGGCCTATTTTGACGATTAAAACCACGAAGGCTAAGGGCGATGAGAAAATCTGTCCGCAGAAGGAATGTGGGTATTGCGTGCCATATGAAAAAGAAGAATCAGCATAAAATCACAACAAAATAATCTTAGCAACATTCAAATGCTGCGCGCATTCGCAGCTTTGAGTGTTGTTTGGTAATAGCTCAGCCAATGGCGTCAACTTAAGCGATAATTTTGAGGCTTACGATCACCCCCTATAAAAGCCATTTCTAAATTTCCCCCTTTGAAAAAGGGGGGCGGTTTTGCGCCAGCAAAACCGGGGGGATTTATTCGAAAACACGAGGTTCTTTTTCAATGCCATTTTCTTACAATATCGATCTTTCAAACCATCTGGAGATCAATAATGCTTGATTACAACCCACGCAGAAAAAAATTTTCGCAACAATTACGTAATAACATGACTGATGCAGAAAAATTATTATGGCGATATGTTCGTTACAAACAATTGTGTGATATTCAATTTTATCGACAAAAACCAATTGGGAATTACATTGTTGATTTTTATGCGCCTGCAGTAAAACTTGTGGTTGAAATCGATGGTGGCCAACATTTTCTTGATGAAGGATTGCGAAAAGATCACAAAAGAGATGTGTATTTATCATCTTTGAATTTAAAGGTATTACGATTTGATAATTGGCAAATTTTAAAATCTGTTGGTGATGTGTTAAATGAAATTCACCGACAAATTGAGATACGTATTTTTAGCAAGTAAATCCCCCCGGTTTTGCTGGCGCAAAACCGACCCCCTTTTTCAAAGGGGGATGAGAAAGAAGAATCCTAACTCACAATGCACTCAATGTCTTTTCAAGCGATAAAAGATTTTTTTCAATATCGCTAAACGGAATGATTGCGCCAAAAAACATTTCTTTCATAGCTTCATAATCGTCCCTGACACTATCAAGTAAAAGTTTACTTGGCATCAACTTCAAACTACCTGGCTTTGCTGTTTCATAAGATGCTTGCTTACTTTTTCTTTAGAGAATATATCGGGGTAGGTATCTTCTACATAAGTGCAGATATTCATTTCAATGGCTGGATCCAAATCACCACGACACCCGAATTCCAATAGAATTTTAGGCTTCCCATAAAAATCGTCTGGATATAATGATGACTGCAATAACCTTCTCGACTTGAAATAGCTGTTTGCTGAAAAATATCTGACAACTCTTTTTGTGGGAGATGTGCTAATTTTTGCATGAAGATTCCAATTATGCCGCCAGCAATTTATCCAGCGCTGGTTTTGTCCAATAAGGTGCAAAACGCACAATTCGCCTCAGCATCTGCTTATCGTGGCGATTAAGTTGCTGTGATAACTGATCAAAAATACGATCATTAATATGATTTTTACCGAGATGTCTAATTGCTTGCAAAACAACACCCGCTTTTGAACCAGCACCTGCCATCACTTTTGAACTGGCGTGTTTTAACGTTAATATTGTTTGTCCTATTTGAATATTTTTAGATTGGCCATCTGTCAAATAAACAGTTTGAGCAGGGACTTGCGTAGTCAAACCCAATAAATGCAATGCTTTTGCGCCGGACACCTGAATTTTACTGTCCGCATTTTTTGAGATAGCCTTTGCAACGTCATCTAAAGACGGATACATATCTCCAAGTAAATAATGTTTTTTAGAATAATCATATAATCCATGCGCTAAACAGGGCTAGCTATATTTTCTCAACGCATAAGCAATCAACGGATCCAATACGCGATATTCTCCAATCTTTAGAAAAGGAAGAGATGCGTCTTCCTTTTTAATTTGATATAGAAAATCTTTTTCAAGTAAGTTTCTTAAACTCATCCTTAAGCTGGACAAAGGCAACCCAGTTGATGTTAAAAATAATTGGCCCATCGGCTCAGAAGTTGGCTGCAACGCAAATGCTTTTAACAGATCTTGTTGATTGTCAGTTAATTTTTCAATTTCAGCAATCGCCCATCTTTCTTCTTGTTCATAACAAATTTGCCATGCTTTTGAAACACAATTAACAGTCGGTATTTTCTCATTTTTCCATAATTCATTACACAGCATATTAATATAAAAGGGATGTAATTCAGTTAACGTTAAAATTCGAATAATAATGTCGTCTTCTAAATGTTGCTTCCATTGTTTTTTTGCGGATTTATGTAAATACGAAACATAATGATTTGCGGAAATACGCTCAATCATAACTTTATCACATAATTTATAAAGCGGTTTTTTACTGTCATCAAATAATTCCAATAACAAATGTCGAGTACTGCCTGAGAAAATAAACACAAGAAACTCAGTTGATTGTGCAACATGACGGAGCGCACCTTCAATTGATTTCGAACTTTCAGCGCCTGCAATATCTTGAAACTCATCGATAAAGAAAATAACTTTTTGTTTTTTTGATTCAGCCAGCTCAGATAAATTTTTTAGTGCATCAAAAATTTGGTCAACGGGTTGTGTGACACCGGATTCATGTGTCAGCATAATTTGAAACCCATGCGTTGAAAAACTCACTTTAAAATTATTAAAATATTTTTGAATTCCACTCAATGCTTTGGTCGTTAACGGCATGATTTGCGAAACAGCCTCACTAACACCAAGCAATATTCTTTTAGTAATCGCTTGATCATCATGCGCAAGAAATAAATCAACCACTACAAAAGGTGCCTTGTTTTCTTCCGCCACTTTATACACAAGACTCGATTTACCATAACGCCTGGGTGCCAATAAAACGGTATGTCTAACAAATTCAATATTGCGATTGAGCAATGCTTTTTCGTCTAACCGATTGATAAATTGCTCTCCTTTAGCAATTTTCAGCGGAAAATAATCGATTGTTTCTGTCATATTATACTACCTGCTGCATGTTATATGCTATATGTAACCTGCAGCATAACAGATGCTAAGTAAAATTCAACAAAATCCTGTATGCTATTTCATCAATACCGTTTAAAATCATTCTATCCCACAACCAAAATCAACGGCTTTATGAAAATCCTAAAATCCAATCAAATAGACCTGGCCATTGAGTATTTAAAAAATGGTAAGGTCATCGCCCACCCAACCGAAGCCGTATTTGGCTTGGCTTGCGACCCTGACAATGTTGATGCTGTTTCTCGCATTTTGCAGATTAAACACCGCGCGATTGACAAAGGCTTTATTTTAATTGGCTCGAGCTGGGAACAACTTGAACCCCTAATTACCTACATTCAACCTGATTTGTTAGCCCGCGTTTTTGCAACCTGGCCAGGACCCGTTACCTGGTTATTCCCCGCAAGTGAGCGAGTGCCACACTGGATAAGCGGCAATCGGAAGACTGTTGCTGTACGGATTACTGCGCACCCCATTGCAAAAGCATTATGCGAAGAATTTGGCAGCCCACTGATTTCAACCAGCTGCAATAAAAGTGGCGAGCCCCCTGCACGCGATGTCCGCACCATTCAACTAACACTGAGCAAAACCGTTGACTATGTCATCGAAGGTGAATTAGGCGGACGACTGCGTCCGTCCGAAATTCGCGACGCGTTGACGGGTGAAATTATCCGCGCGTAAAATACCTACCCTTATTTATTTGAGCACGTTAAATGAAAGAAGCACTGATTTCTCTAATTAAACAATCCATTTCTTCGTTAAACATGGCGAAATGCCCCGATGAAATTCAATTGACCCGCACAAAAGACGCAATTCATGGCGACTTTGCAACCAACATCGCCATGGTTTTAGCAAAGCCATTATCACTGAAACCACGAGAATTAGCAGAAAAAATCATTGCTAATTTACCTGCATCTCCGCTTGTTTCAAAAGTTGAAATTGCCGGCCCAGGGTTTATTAATTTTTTTCTCAACGCGCATTCCGAACACGATGCCATTAAGCAGGTATTATTGCAGGGCGAAAAATATGGCCACACCACTATCGGCTCAAATAAAAAAATTCATATTGAATTTGTTTCTGCTAATCCAACAGGGCCTTTACACGTGGGTCACGGTCGCGGCGCTGCTTTTGGTGCTTGCGTTTCAAATTTACTGGAAGCCATTGGTTATCAGGTACATCGTGAATATTATTTAAATGACGCTGGCCGACAAATGCGAATTTTAGGCGCAAGCATTTGGTTACGTTACCTTGAATTATTCGATCGCACATTTACCTTACCTAGCAACACGTATCGTGGCACTTATGTCATTGATATTGCAAAAACATTGCAGCAAAATTACAGTGAAAAATTTTTATTACCACAAGAAACTGTCAACGCATTATTTCCTGATATCGACGACAACAAAGAAAACAAAGATATTTTTATTGATACCTTAATTGAAAATATTTCAAAAGCATTCGGTAAAGATAATTTTGAAATTATTCGTCAACTGGGTGTTGATGAAGTGACTGCTGATATCAAAAAAGACCTAGAAGAATTTGGCGTTACCTATAATGAATGGTTTCCCGAAAGCCAATTATATAAAAAGGGCTGGTTGGAGATTGGCATTGAAAAATTGAAAGCCCATGGTTTTACATTTGAAAAAAATGGCGCACTCTGGTTTCGCGCAACCGACTTAGGCGATGAAAAAGACCGTGTTTTAGTGCGTGCCAATGGCGTCCCAACTTATTTTGCATCTGATGTTGCTTATCATACCTACAAATATGATCAAGGCTATGATCAAATTATTGATGTGTTTGGCGCCGATCATCATGGTTATTTACCGAGAATTAAAGCATTTTTGCAGGGTCTTGGAAAAGACACCGACAAACTAACTATTTTATTAGTACAATTTGCTATTTTATATCGCGGCGCTGAAAGGGTGTCGATGTCAACACGATCCGGTGAATTTGTTACCCTCAGAGAATTACGCGATGAAGTGGGCAACGATGCCGCTCGCTTTTTTTATATCATGCGCAAACCGGAACAACATTTGGATTTTGATTTAGAATTAGCAAAATCAACATCGAATGAAAATCCCGTTTATTATATTCAATATGCACATGCCCGTATTTGCAGCGTATGGCGTCAATTAGCTGAAAAAGAATTACCATGGCATAAAAATGCAGGGCTGGAACAATTAAATTTATTAGCACATGAAGATGAGAAAAATTTAATTGCAGCCATCGCCAGTTATCCTGAATTAATTGCAACGGCGGGCACGCAATTCGCACCACACAAACTTGCGCATTTCCTACAAGCCTTTGCAGCGCTTTTTCATGCGTATTATAATTCACATAAGTTTATTGTTGATGAAGCTAATTTGCGTAACGCAAGATTGTGTTTAATTGCGGCAGCGCAACAAGTAATTAAAAATGGATTAACGTTACTGGGTGTTTCTGCACCGGAATCCATGTAATGGTTTTTTCCATGATGGGAAAAACCATGATGGCTATTTACATGATGGGAAAAACCATCATATACTGGTTCCATCTGCCATTTCCCAAGGGACGTTATAATGAAAATACGCCGCCAGTTTCCACTCGGGAAAGCTTATGGAATGGCTTTTTGCAATCGAGTAGATGAAACAAGTAGATTTATCAGTTACATAGGAAATGGTACGCATGTTTACCTAGTTGCGCCCAGGCGCTATGGGAAATCCAGTTTGTGCGAACACGTGCTAGAAAGCACAACAATTCCCTGGATCACACTCGACTTTCACCTGGCTGTTACTGAAAAAAATGCGGAACATATTATTATCAACGGCGTAAGCAATCTTATTGGAAAAGCCATAGGCCCCATAGACAAACTTCAGCATGTCGTTAAAAAATACGTAAAAAAACTCCAGCCAAAAATTGCGTTAGGTAGCGACCACATGAAACTGGAACTTGCGTTTGATGAGCACAGCAATCCAGCTGAAAACATTGCGGAAGCATTATTATTGCTTGAAAAATTATTACAAGAACGTAATAAACAAGCTGTTTTACTGCTCGATGAATTTCAAGAAATTGGCCACATGGAAAAAGAGCGCGGCATTGAAGGCGCCATTCGTCATGTCGCACAAGAAACACAAAACTTGAGTATTATTTTTTCTGGTAGCAATCCACATATGCTTACCTCAATGTTTGAAGATGAACGAAGACCCCTGTATAAATTATGCCGAAAAGTAACTTTAGACAGAATTCACGCGGAAGATTATAGACCACACTTAAATAAGGCCGCTCTATCAACATGGAAAAAAGAACTTGCTGAATCTGTTTTTGAAAAAATCATGGGCGTTACCGAACGTCATCCTTACTATGTTAATTATCTTTGTGATGAATTGTGGCGAAATGATAAATCACCGCCTACGCTTAACAATGTTGATGATGCTTGGGATATGATAGTTGAAGAAGAAAAAAGTGACTTAATAAAAGATTTTTTTTCTTTATCAGACAATCAACGAAAAATATTAATTTATATTGCCAATTTCGGTGGAAATGCACTTTATGCAAGTGAAGTGGCTAACAAAACAGAAATACCCAGCGGCTCTATTGCAACAACACTGTCAATTTTAATTGAAAAAAACTACATTGAAAAACAAAATGGTGTCTTTAGAATTATTGTGCCTGCTTACAATAAATTGCTTTCAACCACTATAATTTAACAGGAAACACTATGCGTGACTACGCTAAAAAATCTTACCGCCCGGTTCAAAACAATAACAATTCCAGTGGTCAATGGCTGTTAATTTTATTACTATTTGGCGCCATCGGTTTCGTCTCAACACTTGCTTATCATTTTACACATGAAACAATCACGATAAAAAAAGAAGAACAAATAGCGCCTATTCCTCCCCAAGTAAAACCGATTGACAAACCCAAATCAAAAATCAAAAATAAGCCTGCAAAAATAGCCAAAAAAATACCCGTGAAAAAAGAAAAGGTGATTGCACTTAATCCCGCTGATGAACAACCCAAATATGATTTCTATCAATTATTACCAAAAATGACAGTAACCATTCCAACACAAGCTCAATCTTCAAAACCCATTGAAATTCCATCAATCACCCCCAACTAATAACAATCGCTAAAATTAAGGAGAAAGCTCGATGGAGCAGTATCGCGGTACAACAATCTTATCCGTACGTCGTAATGGTAAAGTCGTCATTGGCGGCGATGGCCAAGTATCCATGGGCCCAACCATTTTAAAAGGCAATGCCAAAAAAGTGCGGCGCTTATACAACAATCAAGTGATCGCCGGTTTTGCAGGTGGCACAGCAGATGCTTTCACGCTATTCGAGCGCTTTGAAGGCAAACTTGAAAAACACCAAGGCCATTTGCTGCGTGCTGCCGTTGAGTTAGCAAAAGATTGGCGCATGGACAAAATGCTGCGCCGATTAGAAGCATTACTGGTTGTTGCTAACACTAAGACATCTTTAATCTTAACCGGTAATGGCGATGTTATTGAGCCTGAAAAAGAAGGCATTATGGCAATCGGTTCCGGCGGTTTTTTTGCCCAGTCAGCAGCCATCGCCCTAACTGAAAACACAAAATTATCTGCGCACGATATTGTCACAAAAAGCCTAACGATTGCAGCCAGTGTGTGCGTTTACACAAATACAAATTTCACAATTGAAGAATTAGACGCAGAATAGGAATAATCATGCCAGAATTAGCCGTACTCAATACCCATCTTACACCAAAAGAAATAGTGTCGGAGCTCGATAAATTTATTATTGGTCAAAATGGCGCGAAACGCGCCGTTGCTATCGCACTGCGTAATCGCTGGCGTCGTATGCAATTGCCAGAAAACTTGCGAAAAGAAATCACACCCAAAAATATTTTAATGATTGGGCCAACAGGTGTTGGTAAAACTGAAATCGCACGACGTCTTGCGAATTTAGCGCAAGCTCCTTTTATTAAAGTCGAAGCCACTAAATTTACAGAAGTCGGTTATGTCGGTCGCGATGTTGATTCAATTATTCGTGATTTGATCGATATTGCCATCAAAATGACACGAGAAAAGGCAGTTGAAAAAGTAGCAGAACACGCGCGTGAATTAGCAGTTGAACGTGTTCTGGATGCATTAATTCCAAAACCGCCACGCGGAAAATTTGCTAATCAGCCCGCTGCTCCTGAAGAAAACACAACGGAAGAAAAAGCGAATACCGCAACACGCCAATTGTTTCGTAAAAAATTAGAGGCGGGTGAGTTGGATGAAAAAGATATAGATATTGAGTTAACGGTCAATGCAGCGAATATTGAAATCATGGGGCCACCTGGCATGGAAGAAATGACCGGGCAATTACAAAGCATCATGGAAAATTTAGGCAATAAACGCAGCAAATCACGTAAATTAAAAGTGAAGAAAGCACTGAAATTATTACAAGATGAAGAAGCATCCAAGTTGGTTAATGAAGATGAAATTCGCACGCTCGCATTAGAGAGCGTTCAAGAAAACGGTATTGTCTTTCTCGATGAAATCGACAAAATTTGCCGACGTTCAGAACACGGCGGTGACGTTTCACGTGAAGGTGTGCAACGTGATTTATTGCCTTTAGTAGAAGGTTGCGCAGTATCAACAAAATACGGCATGGTCAAAACCGATCACATTTTATTTATTGCCTCCGGCGCATTTCATTTAACAAAACCATCTGATTTGGTGCCTGAATTACAAGGTCGCTTTCCAATTCGTGTTGAATTAAAAGCACTTAAAACAGCAGAGTTTGTTCGCATTTTAACTGAGCCCAAAGCATCGCTCACTGAACAATATATTGCTTTAATGAGCACGGAAGGATTTAGTTTAAAATTCTCTAAAGATGGCATTAGACGTATTGCAGAAATTGCCACATTGGTCAATGACAAAGCCGAAAATATTGGTGCACGTCGTTTGCATACCGTGCTTGAAAAACTACTTGATGTTATTTCATTTGATGCAACCGATAAAAATGGTGAATCCTTCGTGATTGACGCGGCTTATGTTGAAAAGCAATTAGCGGATTTAGCAGAAGATGAGGATTTAAGTCGATCGATTTTGTAAAAGGTCTGAAAAATCAATGCGTTTGAAAAAATAATGACTATCGATAACATTATCATGCACACCATGAACATAAATTAACACAGGCAAGCATGAAAAACACCGATGAAAATCACAATAAAACCCATTTTGGCTATACCGAAGTGGACGTTTCGAAAAAAGCTGGGCACGTAGCCGATGTCTTTCATTCTGTAGCGGAAAAATACGACCTGATGAATGATTTGATGTCACTCGGCATTCATCGTTTGTGGAAAAAATTTGCGATTGATTTATTAAGCGTACACAAAGGGCATATCGTTTTAGATATCGCTGGCGGCACAGGCGATTTAACCGCAAAAATCAGCGAAAAAATTGGCCCCACTGGTAAAGTAATTTTATCTGATATTAACAGCAGCATGCTGGCAATCGGTCGCGATCGCATGATAAACAAAGGATTATTTACCAATATCGAATTTGCGCAAATCAACGCAGAAATACTGCCATTTGAAGACAATACATTTGATCGATTAATCATAGGGTTTGGTTTGCGTAATGTGACCGACAAAGATGCCGCAATCAGATCCATGTTTCGCGTATTAAAACCTGGCGGCCGAGCATTGATTTTAGAATTTTCAAAACCGACTTTGCCTGGATTAAAACCCATTTACGATGCGTATTCCTTTAAAATTTTGCCGTGGCTTGGCAAAAAAATATTAAGTGATGAAGATAGTTACCGTTATCTTGCTGAATCTATCCGCATGCATCCCGATCAAAAAACATTAGAAAATATGATGAAGAATGCCGGCTTTGAAAATTGTGATTATCATAATTTATCAGGTGGTATTGTGGCTGTGCATCGGGGGTTTAAATTTTGACTTTTTTAGAGGAATTCTTGAAAAATTTCACACCCAATCATGCAATTCTGGCGGATGATAATCAATGATATTAGCGCTACTATTACCTGCTTTTGAAAAAGCAATAAACTACGCCTTAAAAGACAACCCAGACGCACTGGCTAAAATTACCAAATTAAAAAATCAATTAATTAAAATAAACTGCACCGACTGGAATATGATTTTTTATATTGTGCCAGATAATAATGGATTACAGTTTTATAAAAAACAGTCTGGTGAGGTTCATACTGAAATTACAGGCACATTAAATAATTTCTTGAATATTTTTATCAAAGGCGCAGACACTAAAACATTATTTCAACACCCTATTGATATCAGCGGAAACACACATAACATTGAAGTATTGCGCGATACCTTTAAAAATATCGACTTAGATTTAGAAGAAAAATTATCGCATTTTGTTGGCGATGGGATTGCTCATAAATTATTTTTTCATTTAAAGGAAACGAAAAAAGCGCTTACAAGGTCGCGTGAAAAATTAACCATTCAAACAAAAGAATATATTCATTTTGAAGTAAAGAATTTAGTTTCAAAAAAACAAGCTGAAAAATTTTATTTGGATGTATCGAAGCTAAGAGATGATGTTGAGCGAATGGAAATTAAAATTTCCCTATTGATCACATAAGGAACATGTACAAGTTATTCCGTACCGGTTCCTAAGCTTTTCAATTATAATCCCAGAAGCTATGATGCAAAACCCAAAGAGATTACTGTGACCACCATTTTCCGCCTATTTAAAATTGCTACTGTTATATTACAACACGCAATGAATCGTCGCGTATTACCCAAACGTACGCGCTTATTGCGTACACTCAGTTATTTAAACCCTTACAGCTATCAAAAAAATCAAGCCCGTGGCGATGCAATTAGAATATCCCTTGAAAAATTAGGCCCGATTTATATTAAATTTGGGCAACTGTTATCAACGCGTTTTGATTTAGTCCCCGACGATATTTTAATCGAATTGGAAAAATTACAAGATCGCGTGCCGCCTTTTTCCAGTGAATTAGCTATTAAAAAAATAGAGCATGCTTTTGGAAAACCCATTGCTGAAATATATTTTACATTTGAGAAAAAACCATTAGCCTCCGCATCCATTGCGCAAGTACATGCAGCGACTTTAAAAACAGGTGAAGACGTTGTTGTTAAAATTATTCGTCCTCATGTTCAAAAAGTAATTCGACAAGATATTGCCGTGATGAAATTCATTGCAAAAATGATGGAACGCTTCTGGAGACACGGCAAGCGCTTGCGTGCCATTGCGGTTGTTAAGGAATTTGAAAAAACCATTTATGATGAATTAGATTTAATGCGCGAAGCAGCCAATGCTTCACAATTACGCCGTAATTTTGCAGATTTTAAAATGATGTATGTACCCAAAATTTACTGGGACACGACGCGCGACCAAGTGATGACAATGGAACGTATTTATGGCGTGCAAATTTCTGACATAGATGCATTTAGAAAAAATAATGTGAATTTAAAAAAACTTGCAGAATATGGTGTTGAAATATTTTTTACACAGGTCTTTCGCGATGCTTTTTTTCATGCCGACATGCACCCGGGTAATTTATTTGTCGATATTGCTGACCCTGAAAATCCACGTTACTTAGGGATTGATTTTGGAATTATGGGAACATTATCCCCCATTGATCAAAATTATTTAGCAGAAAATATTCTAGCATTTTTATCGCGCGACTACAGACGTGTTGCACAATTGCACATTGATTCTGGCTGGGTAAATAAAAATACGCGACTCGATGAATTTGAATCTGCCATTCGAACTGTCTGCGAACCCATTTTTGAAAAACCCTTATCTGAAATTTCATTTGGCAATTTATTATTAAAATTATTTCAAACTGCCGAACGTTTTGAAATGACTGTACAACCGCAATTAATATTACTACAAAAAACATTGTTTTATATCGAAAGTCTCGGACGAAAATTATATCCCGATTTGGATTTATGGGAAACGGCAAAACCATTTATGACAAAATGGATGCGCAAGCAACGCAGTCCGCGAAGGTTATTAAAATTATTTTTGAAAGATTTTCACAAAAACGCCACGAAACTTGCAGAACTGCCAATCTTACTTCATGCTTTTTTAACCGGCACATCAAAACATGCTCGTTAAATACAATATTTTATGTAAATAGGTCATCTAAAACAACTATGCCTGTCACATATTCCTCGGAATAAATATTC
>Ga0155553_103_pt1 | contig 40478 bp, 38 predicted proteins | sample RifCSPhighO2_12_FD_107210 | JGI IMG/M metagenome (GOLD analysis project Ga0155553, IMG submission 107210) | Gammaproteobacteria bacterium RIFCSPHIGHO2_12_FULL_38_11
ATAATCATCACCGAAACGCGGGCGGGAGCCTGCGTGCGAACCTCGCAAAAAACAATATAATCATCACCGAAACGCGGGCGGGAGCCTGCGTGCGAACCTCGCAAAAAATCCCGCAAAAAATAATTCTCTTTTTGGAAATTCGATGGTATTATGCACCCCTAACTAAAAACAAGATATAAGGTTTAGGAGAAGTGGCCGAGTGGTCGAAGGCGCTCCCCTGCTAAGGGAGTATGGGGCCAAAAGTCTCATCGAGGGTTCAAATCCCTCCTTCTCCGTAATAAATTGCGCCCGTAGCTCAGCTGGATAGAGTGTCTGGCTACGAACTAGAAGGTCGGGAGTTCGAATCTCTCCGGGCGCACCATAATACACTAAAGAGGCTACGGCCTCTTTTTTTATAATTGAAACTGCAAGCGCGCGTGGACAATTTTATATGCGTAAAAACCCAAACGATAATCGCTTAGTCTACTTACTTTACGACGAACCCGAAAAGCGCGCTCGTACGGGTCACGTTGCACTCTTTATTACAAAACCCAAGGCATCTCAAAGCAGCCAAGCAATAATTTATTTTTTTTCCCTCTATCACAGCTTAAAACCAGAAAAACTGCGAAATGCAAATTTATTCGGGAAATTATTATGTCGCGTTGCGTCTTATACTGTCGAATCATTCCTGCTCGAACTTATTATGCGCGGACAATCCTGGGACCGTTTTGACCGCAAAGAAAAAGAAGAAGAAACAACTAAAACCCTCATCGAAACACTCACCAGCGATGAAACACTGCGAAATAAATATTTCAATAAAGGAGTATATAAACACATTGTTAAATTAGACAGCACATCACTGAATATAGACGAGATAATCGCACACCTGGAACAAATCAAAAAAACAGCTTGGTGGGGAATGTTTTCACCCTTATTATCGCAACTTGTTTCTCTTAACTCAAATACACAAAATTGCTGCTCGGCGATTTCATCAGCACTTGATGCTGGAAAAACCGATATTTCAAGGCTATCAAAATTCAAGCCGCTTATTGGTTTTGTTACCTTATTTATGCTTTATTCAACACAAAAACCAATTTTAGAAAATAATCTTACGACAACAACACTTCAAAATATAGCAATTTTATATTTGATCATTCAATGCATGTTTAGTATTCAAAACGGTTTTAATTATGCAACAGATATAATTTCCATGGCGAAAGACAAAACGACTGTAAGCTATGCGCTTTATTCAGCTATTAATGGGTTTTCATTGTTGATTAACGCAGTGGGTTCACCGTTCACAACCAATGCCTGTTCAGCACTTTTTAAATTTCCAGCAAGTTTGTATCGAGAAATAATGTCAATGCCTGGAAGCGCGGAATCAGAACTGCGTAGTTTTACAGATGATTCGGGAACTGAGTTTACTGTTGCAAAACCATTTCCTTAAAAATAATTCATCGCGATGGCGTGAGATTTAAATGTTTTGATTGAGAAAATGTGAAGGAATGCTTATTGCATTTCGAACATTTTCGAATGAAAAACATTTAAAGATCACGTCATATTGGGCGATCAGTTGTACGATTTATTTCGTACCTGTTCCCAAGCATCGCGCGAGGGCTATCGCCCTCGCTTTTGTGCTACTTACTCGCCCGCTTGCGATCGGTTTCCTTCAAGAACTTTTTACGAATACGAATTGATTTTGGCGTTACTTCAACCAATTCATCATCATCAATAAACGCCACAGCACGCTCAAGTGACATCACCATCGGCGGCGTTAGGATTATATTTTCATCTGAACCCGATGCGCGCATATTCGTTAATTGCTTTTCCTTCGTTGCATTCACCACCAAGTCATTTTCACGGGTATGCAGTCCAACAATCATCCCTTCATACACATCCGTTTGTGGGCCGACAAATAATGCACCACGCTCCTGTAGCGCATATAATCCAAATGCACGTGTAATACCCGAACAATTACAAATTAATACACCACGATGACGCGTTTTCATTACTTTATTTTTTACAGGGCCATAATGATCAAACACGTGATGCATCACACCAGAACCCGACGTTAATGTTAAAAATTTGGTTTGAAAACCAATTAATCCGCGTGTTGGCATTATGTAATCCAAACGCACACGGCCTTTTCCATCTGGCATCATGTTTTTTAATTCCGCCTGACGATCCGCTAAATATTGCATAATCGTACCTTGATCGGTTTCAACTACGTCAATAATTAATTGCTCGTAAGGCTCACACATCACCCCATCGATTTCTTTTTGAATTACTTTAGGACGTGAAACAGATAATTCAAACCCTTCACGACGCATATTTTCAATTAAAATAGATAAATGTAATTCACCGCGACCAGAAACAATATATTCATCAGACGCATCACTTTCTTCAACACGCAGCGCCACGTTTGCAATTAATTCACGTTGTAGACGATCGCCAATTTGTCGACTCGTCACATATTTGCCTTCTTTTCCAGCAAAAGGTGAATTATTCACAGAGAATGTCATGCTGACAGTAGGTTCATCAACCGTTAATGCTGGCATTGCTTCAACTTTTTCTGGTGCGCAGAACGTATCAGAAATTCGCAAGTTATCGATACCCGTTACCGAAATAATATCACCGGCAGATGCCATCGGAATTTCACGGCGCTCGAAGCCAATGGTTTGAAATAATTGTAAGATACGACCTGGCCTTGTTTTTCCATGCATATCAATCACAGTCACATTTGTGTTTGGTTTAATTGTTCCACGTGTTACGCGACCAATACCAATTGCACCCACATAACTTGAATAGTCGATCGCGCTGACTTGCATTTGAAATGGACCGTTGGTGTCGACATCAGGTGGCGGTACTTTATCAATAATTGTCTGAAATAAATAATCCATATTTTCTGTTTTGACTGTTGGATCTGATGTTGCGTAGCCTTGAATTGCCGAAGTAAAAACAATTGGAAAATCCAATTGTTCATCCGTTGCATCAAGGCTGACAAATAGATCAAATACCTGATCAACACACCAGTCAGGTCGCGCACCATCACGATCAATTTTATTAACCACAACAATGGGTTTCAATCCCCAAGAAAATGCTTTTTGTGTTACGAATCGTGTTTGTGGCATGGGACCATCAACAGCGTCAATTAACAGTGCCACTGAATCTACCATCGATAAAATACGTTCCACTTCTCCACCAAAATCGGCATGGCCTGGTGTGTCAACAATATTGATATGATAATCGTGCCAACGAATCGCCGTATTCTTGGCCAAAATGGTAATGCCCCGCTCACGCTCCAAATCATTGGAATCCATCATGCGTTCAGACAACTCTTCACGCTCATTAAATGTACCAGATTGTTGTAATAGCTTATCCACCAGGGTTGTTTTGCCATGATCGACATGGGCGATAATTGCGATGTTGCGAATATGCGATACCATAACTCACTCTTTTTATAGGTTAAAGGGGGGCAATATACAGTAATTGACTTATATGTTCAACTCAGAACCCCGAGCGTTAGCGAGTGGAGGCGACGAAGAATGAGCCGAATTTAAATGCATACGCCATGATATTAAAAAATAGACTGCAAAGACGGCACAAAAAATGAGCAGCTGCCAAAATTCTCTGATGTGTTTGTTTGCCAAGAAAAACCCCCATAATCCAAATGCGATCGATAATACAAACAATAAAAATGTAACCGTACTTAATCGCAAACCCCGATCAAATAATAAATAATGCAAATGATCACGGCTGCCAGCAAAAGCAGATTTCCCGGTCATGACACGATGCAATAGAACGGTACATAAATCGTAAAGCGGATAAGCCAACACCCACAAAACAGTGACTAAATTAAAACCCTTAATTGGGTGGGTTTGTGATAAAAAAAGTTGCGATAAATATAATGCAAACCAAGCAATCACAAACCCAGCAAACGTGCTGCCAGCATCGCCAAAAAAAATACTGGCGTGTTTTCGCCAGGGTAACGGCATATTAAAAAATAAAAAAACACAAAGGGTAGCGAAAAAAAATAATAACAAGGCAGCGTCTTCTCCTTGGTGAAACATAAAATTGTAATAAGCAAGCATTAATGCTTCACCCAGTATAATTAGCCCTGCCAATCCATCGTGACCATCAATCATATTAATAGCATTAATAAACCCTAAAACAATAAAAATAGTTAGTAAATAGGACCAAATACCAATACCTAAATTTAAATTACCGAAAAAGAATAAATTACCCAAATGATCAAGCGAAATATGTCCCCAGACAATTAAAAAAAGTGTTGCTAAACACTGCCCCACTAAACGAATGCGTGGCGTTAATTCTTTAAAATCATCCATCACACCAATTAACATTAAAACGGCTGAACCCGCTAATAATCCGCGATAATCGCTTAATGAAATATTAAAAGAAAGTAATGCAAAACAAAACCCTAAAAAAACAGCGATGCCACCAATTAACGGCACTGCATTCAGATGTTTTTTTCTCCCGCCTGGAATATCAACTAAACCAATATGCACTGCAATAGGTTTCAATAATTGAATACAAAATAATGTTGTGAAAATACCAATGCAGGCGCTGGCCAAAAAAGAAAATAAATTAATATGCGTAATAGGCATTTGTTTTTCTGCTAAATAATAATTAAAAAGGATTTTGTACATGTTCCATAACAAGTTGTCTGCAGGAATACCAAGAAGTCTGGAGACGATATACACAACAATAATATAACACCACAGGTGATTTAGAATGCCATCAAAATCAATATGTTAGGGCTGTATTTTATTGTAATACACCGCATCCAGAAACCTAAGCTTACCGCATTTTAATACTAATGCGCCACTATTAAATTAGGATTTTTTGCTTCTAGTTTTGCCACTGTTTTCGCCTTGATTCCTTTCACTTTAGACAGGTCAGCCGTTGTTTTAAATGGCCCATTTTTGGTGCGGTACATGATGATTGCATTGGCTTTTGCTGGTCCTACGCCTTTTAGTGAAGTTAGCTGCGTTACATCTGCGTGGTTTATATCCACAGGCTGTGTCGCGATTTTAGCCCCAGCATGTCTACCATGATGATTTGGATTCACAGCATTTAGATCAACTGCAAACGATAAATTTGAAAATAATAATAATGCTGCAACACACGTAAAAATAAGACGTTTCATAAAATCTCCTGAAGTAAATGAATACCATAAAACGATGTTCATTCTAGTGGAAATTTGATTTCTTGCAATACCGTGTTTTTGAGACAGGAATCAGTGATTATGCGCTGATAAAAGTTTAGCTGGATCAGCCACCCCTGTAATGGATCGCCCTATCACCAAATAATCTGCCCCAGCAGCAAATGCTGCTTTCGGCGTCATGACGCGTTTTTGATCTTGATTCTCATCAACTTCTAAACGAATACCGGGTGTTACTAATAAAAAATCCTTACCCAATGCTTGTCGCAATAACGCTGCTTCATGTGCCGAACAAACAACACCATCGAGTCTATATTCTTTAGCGGCTTTTGCAAATTTCAATACGGTATTTTCAACAGAATCTGCTACACCTAACCATTTTAAATATTGCTCATCCAAACTCGTTAATAATGTGACACCGATCAACAAGGGTTGCGGAGAAAATTGATCGACCGCACGACGTGCTGCTTTCATCATCTCTATGCCACCAGACACATGAATGCTCATCATCCATACACCCAATTCTGCAGCGGCAGTGCACGCATCCGCAACGGTGTTTGGAATATCGTGAAATTTTAAATCGAGAAAAATAGAAAAACCCTTTTGAATTAATTCACGCACATAATCAGGACCCAGGCGTGTAAATAAATGTTTTCCAATTTTTAAAATACATAATTTAGGATTGACACGAGAAACAAATTGATCAGCGGATTTTTTATCAGAAAAGTCGAGTGCGACGATAATTTTGGGAAGATGTGTTTTTGAATTCATTATTGCCTCCAGTTATTGATACTTGGAGCTTTATGTTTTTCGCGTTGGGACAGAGCAATGTGAATTTAATTCACGTGCTCCGTCGCTTCCACTCGCTAAAGAACAGGTACGAAATAAGTCTAACGCTCGAGGCTCCGAACGATTTTTATTTCTGCATCTGTTCCTTCAACAAATCACCCAGGGTTGTTTTTGTTGGTGCATCACCACCGACACTGCGTGAACCAGAGTCACCTTTTGGCGGTGTTTCCAATACCTTGTGTGACACATAGATTTGATGCGTTTTGCGGTCAAAGTTCACCACTTTAACATCCACTTCTTCACCCGCTTTCAACTCTTCCTGCAAATCCTTAATGCGGTCGTAACTGTAATCTGCAATACGTAAAATACCGGTTAATTTTTCGTTTAATTGCAATACTGCCTGTTTCGCAGATACTTCATTTACGGTCGCTTTAATAATCGCATTTTTATCTAAGCCTTCTAGGGATTCTTCAATGGGATCACCAGACAGCTGTTTAATGCCTAACGAAATACGTTCGCGTTCAGGATCAATCGCAAGAATAACCGCCTCTACTTCTTGCCCTTTTTGATAAGCTCGAACTGCTTGCTCACCCGCTTCGCTCCAAGAAATATCAGACAAATGTACCAGCCCATCAATTCCACCTGGCAATCCAATAAATAAACCGAAATCAGTGATTGAGCAAACAGCCCCTTTTACTTTTTCGCCCACTTGGTGTTTACTTGAAAATTCACCCCATGGATTCGCTTTACATTGTTTGACACCCAATGAAATACGACGACGCGCCTCATCAATTTCCAACACAATCACTTCAATTTCATCATGCAAACTAACCACTTTACTTGGATGCACATTTTTATTTGTCCAATCCATTTCTGACATATGCACTAAACCTTCAACACCATCTTCAATTTCAACAAAACAGCCGTAATCCGTTATGTTTGTTACTTTGCCAGTAATGCGTGTGCCGGCAGGGAAACGGTTTGCAACATTATGCCAAGGATCTTCACCCAATTGTTTTAAGCCTAATGAAACACGTTGTTTTTCACGATCAAATTTTAATACTTTTACTTTAATTTCATCGCCCACTTTTAATAATTCGCTTGGATGTTTTACGCGTTTCCATGCCATGTCTGTGATATGTAATAAACCATCGATGCCACCTAGTTCGATAAATGCGCCGTAATCTGTGATGTTTTTAACAACACCAATCACTTCTTGACTTTCTTGTAATTCATCTAAACGAGACATACGTTCTTCACGCGTTTCCGCTTCCATCACTGCTCGGCGAGAAACAACAACGTTATTGCGTTTTTTATCCATTTTAATTACTTTAAACTCTAATTCCTTGCCTTCCAAATAACCGGGGTCACGCACTGGTTTTACGTCAACCAATGAACCTGGTAAAAATGCACGGATAGTACCTAGATCAACCGTGAAACCACCCTTCACGCGTTCTGTAATCGTACCCATAATAATGGTTTGCGCCTCAAATACTTTTTCTAATTGCGTCCATGCCCTAGCACGCATTGCTTTTTCATGTGATAAACGTGTTTCACCGAAACCATTTTCGGGTGACTCTAAAACAACTTCAACGATATCTCCTACATTAACTTCTTCATGCTTAAACTCAGCAATAGGGATAGGACCTTCGGATTTTAAACCGACGTTAACGGTTATAAATTCATTATCGATTGCAACGACTAAGCCTTCAAGCAAGGTGCCCTGGCGAAGATCAATTGTTTTTAAGCTTGCTTCAAATAATTCAGCGAAATTTTCTGTTGGGTGAATATTTTCAAGAATAGGTTCAGACATTTTATATTTTCCAAATAGAGCGGTTAGTTAATAATTGTTTTTAAATTAAGGTAATTTAAAAACCCCTGTTGCTTTTTTAAATACTGCTTCAAAAACACCTTCTACATTCAAATGTGTTGTATCAATCAGTATGACATTATCTGCTGGTTTTAAAGGGGCAACTGCACGATTTGAATCTCGCTCATCTCGCACCTGCAATTCTCGCAGAATGTCGGGCAGAGTAACATGCTTACCCTTTTGTTTCAACTGATTAAAGCGTCGTTTAGCACGTTCTTCAAGGCTTGCTAAAAAATAAAATTTGAGAGAGGCATCAGGGAAAACAACCGTTCCCATATCCCGACCATCTGTTACCAAGCCCGGCATTTGGCGCATCGCGCGCTGACGATCTAGTAATGCAGCACGAACAAATGGAATTGCCGAGGTAATGGATGCCATTTGACCGCAGGCTTCAGTCCTTATTTCATTTGTAATATCATGATTATTAACAACTATTTTTGCTTCATCCCCAATAGATGAGGCATGCATTTCAATTTTAACTTGATCAATTAAGGTTCGAAGTGCCACGTGATCAGCTGGATCTATTTTCGCATTGAGAACAGCCCAACCAACAGCACGATAAATTGCACCGCTGTCTAAAAAATGCCAATTGAACTTTTTTGCGAGTAATTGCGCAATCGTACCTTTTCCGCAACCAGAGGGGCCATCAATAGTGATAACTGGAATAATATGCATTACATTGCCTTTTTTTGAGGTCACTAGCTGCATATTAAAGGATATTTGAAAAAACGATAGTGTTTTATTATCGAAAACGTCACCCGTTACTATCGAACCCCGATTTTTAAATAGGGATATGTTTAACCAAGGCCTTTTTTTCGTGTCTCCAAACAGGATCAGTAGGAAACAGTGAGTTCATAAATACCACTTGTGGCGGCTCTACAAACCAAGGTGTTACTGTATCGCGCCAACGAAAAAAATGCGGGGTATTTAAATGCGCATCGAAAGCGGCTTCGTTTTCATAAGCTTCAATAAGATAAAACATATTCGTATCAGTGGGATTTTCTAATAAATCAAATCTCACGCATCCGGGTTCATGGTGAATTGAACCAGTGGCATCGCCTCGAGAGGCCTTTATAAATTCATCACGATGACCGGGGTGAAGTTTGATAGTAGCAACTAAGGTATACATAACTTTCTCCTCCTGTTTTAAAAAATTATTGTGCAGTATAACCACCATCCATAGAAATCAACGAACCTGTCATAAATGGCAAATCTGCAGTACATAAAAAATAAACCATACGCGCCATTTCTTCGGGCGTACCCATTTTATGAATCGGTTGACCACTTTCAACATTCTTAATTGCTTCTTCTAAGCTAATATTTAATTTTTTTGCAACAGCTTCATTAGCGTGTATGGCAAGCGGTGTTAGCACTGGGCCCGGACAAACACAATTAATACGAATATTATGTTTTGCATAATCAATACAAACTGATTTTGTCATTGATGCAATAGAGGCTTTGGTACAACCATAAGCAGTCATTTCAGATTTTCCAACAAATGAAGTATCAGACCCTGTTAATATAATAACCCCACCCGTTTTTTTCATGATGGGCAATGCACATTTCAATGTATATAAATAACCTTTTACGTTGATATCAACGACACGGTTAATATCTTCAACTGATGTCTCTTCTAATGTGCCATAAACAAATATACCGGCATTGACAAATAAATAGTTAATTTCTTTTTCTTTTTTCATTATCTGGTCAAACGCTACTTTTACTGCTTCATGTTTCGATGTATCGCAAATAATCGTTTCAATTAAAGGATGCGAATCAACTGGTTTTTGCATATCCAAGTTATAAACTTTGATTTTATTTTCAGAAAATAATTTTGCAGCTGCAAAACCAATGCCTGTTGTTCCACCTGTCATAACAATTGTTTTATGTGTTGTCATAAATAATTAATCCTATTTTTATGATCCTTAACGCCACTCTTTGCCATTCGGAAATTCGAAGGCATCTAATGAAGCTGGATACATCGTAATGCTATAGCCTGGTTTTGTTGGCGGCATATAATGTCCGCTTTTCATTGAGACTGGATCTAAAAAATGTTCATGTAAGTGATCCACATATTCTAAAACACGATTTTCAGTTGAGCCTGAAATACAAATATAATCGATCAACGATAAATGCTGCACATATTCACATAAACCAACACCGCCTGCATGTGGACAAACAGGAATATTAAATTTTGCAGCCATTAATAAAATGGTAATAACTTCATTCACACCGCCAACACGACAACTGTCAATTTGACAAACATCAATGGCACCCGCTTCAAGAAATTGTTTGAAGATAATACGGTTTTGACATTGTTCACCCGTTGCAACACCAATGGGTTTAATGGCTTCACGTATTTTTTTATGTCCTAGAATATCATCTGGACTGGTGGGTTCTTCGATAAACCAGGGATTAAATTCTTGCAATCCTTGCATCCAGACAATGGCTTCTGGCACATCCCATCGTTGATTTGCATCCAACATTAATTTACGATGTGGACCAATAACTTCACGCACAATTCCGCAACGCCGTTTATCATCAATTAAATTGCCACCCACTTTTAATTTAATATGATTCCAGCCGTCATCAATGGCTTCTTGGCATAGACGCCTTAATTTTTCATCAGAATAACCAAGCCAACCAGCAGAAGTGGTGTAAGCAGGATAGCCATGGTCTAACATTTCTTGCCTGCGCTTTGCTTTTAAAGGCGCCTTTGCTTGAAGCATTTGTAGTGCTTCTTCTTTTGTTAATACATCTGTTAAATAAGTAAAATCAAGACAACGCAATAATTCTTCAGGACTCATATCAACAACCAATTGCCAAACGGGTTTTTTTTCAACCTTTGCCCATAAATCCCATACCGCATTCACAATCGCGCCCGTTGCCATGTGAATAGCGCCTTTTTCAGGACCAATCCAACGTATTTGACTGTCATGCGTGATGGTGTGCCAAAACGCACCCATGTCTTTTGTAAACTCACTCAGATCATGTCCGATAATTAATGGTGCAAGTGAGTTAATTGCAGCGACACACACTTCATTACCGCGACCAATGGTGAAAGTCAGCCCATCGCCTTGCAATCCTTTTTGATCAGTATGCAATGTCACATAGGCTGCAGAATAATCCGGATCTTTATTCATCGCGTCAGAACCGTCGAGATTTTTGGAAGTAGGAAAACGAATATCTCTGGCGATTACACCAGTTATTTTAATACTCATCACCTTCTCCTTTATTTATTGTTAATTACTGATCTCGTGAATTCATTATTTATTTTTCGCCAAATCCCCAACGGATTTTCATCTCTTAACTGATCCGGCAGCATTTCTTGTGGGAAATTTTGAAAACAAATAGGGCGAACAAACCGTTCAATTGCCAATGTGCCAACTGACGTCATGTGTGCGCTTGTTGTGGCTGGATAAGGGCCCCCATGAACAATCGAAGCGCAGACCTCAATGCTTGTTGAAAAACCATTCATAATTATTCGACCTACTTTCGTACGTAGCACACTTAATAAATCAGCATATTCTTCAAAATCTTTTTTTGTGCCGTGCACGCTCGCTGCTAAATGACCTTCTAAACTATGTGCAAGATCAATCAGGCGTGCTTTTGATTCACAGCTGACGATAATGCTGCAGGGGCCAAAAATTTCTTTTTTAATTGCTTCATTTTCCAAAAACGTTTTTGCATTTGTTGTGAAAAGTGTAGCGCCACCTTGCGTTTTTTTATCATCCGCTTGATCTTGCATACTTGCTAATTTTGTAACGCCTGAATAATTGCTGACTGCCTGAATTCCTTGTGCAAAAGCTTGTTGTATTCCCCTGTTGAGCATTGTGCCGGGCTCAGTTTCACTTATCCTTTTTGCGACATTGTGTGAAAAATCTTGAAGTGCTTTGCCGTCTAATCCAAACACGATTCCAGGATTCGTACAAAATTGACCGACACCCAAAGTCACTGATTGGTGAAACGCTTCTGCAATTTTTTCACCACGCTCTGCCAGTGCATGGGGCAGTAAAAAAACAGGATTCAAACTACCCATTTCCGCATAAACAGGAATAGGGTCTGGCCTACTTGCGGCTGCATCAAATAATGCGCGCCCGCCTCTCAATGATCCCGTAAAACCCACGGCCTTTGTCGCAGGGTGTTTTACCAAACCCATGCCTGTTTCTGTACCTGCTTCATGCAGCATTGAAAACAGTCCATCGGGCATATTACATTTTTTAATAGCACGAATAATAGCAGAAGCAACATATTCAGAAGTGCCCGGATGAGATTGATGCGCTTTGACAATCACAGGATTGCCAGCGGCAAATGCGGAGGCGGTGTCACCCCCTGCAACTGAATATGCCAGCGGAAAATTACTCGCGCCAAAAACAACAACAGGCCCTATTGGAACAAACATGCGTCGCAAATCAGGTTTTGGTATTGGCAGACGATTGGGGTCAGCTTGATCAATGGAAGCATTAACCCAAGAACCTTCTTCCACTAAGCGCGAAAACATGATCAACTGATTAATAGTGCGTTCCTTTTCACCTTGAATTCTTGGTTTGGGTAATCCCGTTTCGTCCGACGCTCTTGCAATAAAGTCATCACCCAATGCTTTAATTTCATCAGCGATACACTGAATAAACATAGCAATTTCCTGAGAAGATTTTTGACGATAAATTTCAAATGCTTTTGTAGCAAGCGTCAACGCATGATCAATGTCTGCCGCCGACGATTTAAAAAATTCGCATGATAAGGCTTCATTTGTCGCAGGATTAATCGCTTGAAATGTTTTTCCATTGCCTTCAGAGCGTTCATTGCCAATAAAATTTTTCCCAGTTAATGCAGACATAGTCAAACTCCATTTATCTAACAGAATTATTTAGCGTGCCAATGCCATCAATCGTAATTTGAATTTCATCTCCAGTTTGCAAGGTAAAATCATTTGGCGGCACCAAACCAGTTCCTGTCATTAAAAAACAACCCGCAGGAAAACTATTGTCTCGAAATAAATAAGCAACCAGCACTTTTGGGTCTCTTTTCATTTGTGAAAAAGAAACTGAGCCTTCAAAAGAAACTGCTTTATTTCGAAGGATTTTAAGATAAATTATTGCATCGCCAGAGAATGGTTTTTCAGTTAATAAAATGCCAGGTCCCAATGCACAACATTGATCATAAATTTTTGCTTGTGGTAAATAGAGTGGATTTTCTGCTTCTATCGAACGTGAACCCATGTCATTACCGACTGTGTAACCAATGATTTTTCCGCCGGGTGAAATAACCAGTGTGAGTTCAGGTTCAGGCACATTCCAAGCGGAGTCTTTTCGAATACGCACGGCATGGCCGCTACCGACAACACGATGCGGTGTTGATTTAAAAAATAATTCTGGCCTTTCAGCCTCATAGATTTTGTCATAAAAATTCGCGCCACCAGGTGATTCTTCCATGCGTGCATTTTTGCTTCGAGCGTAAGTCACGCCAGCACCCCATACTTCTTGTGATTGAATGGGTGCAAGCAAAGTGGATTCTTTTAAGGAAAATCCAGTGAGTGGCTTTTGTGTTGCGATACTTTTTGCGAGAAATTGATATAAATTATCGTGAGCAAGTAATGCATCCCAATTTTGTTCAGGTGAACGATAAAAAAGAGTGTCGATACAGAAAAATGCGCCTTCTGTAGTTTTATACAGCTTCATGATAATCTCCTAACCATAGTCAATTACATCGCTCAATCTTCTTTTTTGTGCACGATTGTCGTTGGGTCTATCCCGTTGTAATAATATCCGCCTTCACGCCCCTGATAACGCTCAGCAGCAGATACTTTTGAATGACCATAAGCATGTCCACCATAAATATGACGTGTCATAGCAACTGTTTTAAAAGCATATTTATTGCTGTCACGAGAAGCAACACATTGAAATACAGCAGCCGTAATCGAAGGTATTGCGACTTCCATATGTAGCGCATCATCGATCAACCAATTCACTTCACCCGTATCATCAACGTAACTGTCAATTTTGCCAATGCCATTGTTTTCTTTATAACCTTTGGCTACCGTATCCATAAAAAATCCGCGAATAACCGTGCCGTAACGATACGCTTCCAGTGTTTTAGCAACATCAATATTTAAAGGAGCAGATTCAAGCAATGCAACACCTTCTGCAACTGCTTCTGCCATACCATAATTAATACCGTTATGAACCAATTTTACAAAATGGCCAGCACCAGCAGGACCTGCGTGCACATAACCCCCTGCCATCGCAATTTTTAACAATACAGGCTCAACTTGAGCAACGATTTCTTTATCGCCACCCAACATAAAGCAAGCACCATCTCTTTCAACAGCAACACCACCACTTGTGCCAATATCAAGAAAATGAACGCCCGATTTTAAATATTTTTTGTGTCTGCGAATCGAGTCACCCCAATAAGAATTACCACCGTCGACAACGATATCGCCTTTTTCAAGCACTTTAAGCAAATTTTCCATAACGGTATCGATTATCGGACCCGATGGAATATAAACGAGAATAATGCGCGGTGCTTGTAAATTTTTAACAAAATCCGCGTAATCTTTGATATAAATCAGACCTGCATCCAGTAATTTTTTATCCGGTGGGTTAATATCTTGACCTACAACCTTCAAGCCTTCATTTAATCCCTTGTGTGCTAAACCACCTCCCATACGTCCCAAACCGATAACACCAAACGCCAGTTGTTTAGACATTGTCTTCCTCCTTAGTGACAAAACAGCATAAATAAACAATAGCAAACTTTTGAGAATTTGCCTAAATTGTTACAATAGCGAAAATTCCTGTTCTGCCAAGTCGGCGTACGGTGCAAATGATTCGTCCTGAGATAAAATGAATTTTGCTAAATTTTTTCCGACATAACGTAAATCAAAATTTTGAGAAGGAAATGCTTTTATATAATCAGAAACCAAGCTTGCAAAAGCGGCGTCACCAATTGATTCGCATAGCAAAGGGAAATCTTGCTTCATCGTTGCAATAATTCTTTCGTAATAACTGTTTTGATAAATTTGTAATTGCTGTTTCGCTGATAATGTTTTTGAGGGGGTGATGCTGTTTAAAACGCGAAGGTCATTTTTTAGGAGGTAAGATTGGAATTCACGTTGCATGGTTTTTAAATCATCAGTAGGCATGGTTCTACTCGGTATTACCCATGCTCCGGCGAAACCATATAAATTCCAGGCGCATTACGCAAATAACCTTTGTAATCCATGCCATATCCAAATACATAATGATTATCAACGCGCAGACCACAAAAATCCGCATGTTGCAAACCACCTTCCAGTCGCGCATTATTTTTATCAACCAATACAGCCGTTAATACTTTACGCGCACCTTGTTCAATACAGTATTTAACGATTTCTGATAAGGTGATGCCACCATCTAAAATATCATCGACAATTAACACCATGCGATTTTTCAATGAACACTGTGGCGTTGCTTTCCAAACCAACTCAGTTCCCACAATTTTGCGCTGATAACGTGTCGCGTGAATATAATCGACTTCCAATGGAAAATCTAAACGCGGCAGTAAATTACCCAGCGGGACAATACCCCCCACAACAACACATAAAAATAAAGGATTTTCATGTGACAAACGCTCACTGATTTCATGCGCCATATTATCTAGTGCAGCATCGACTTCTGTTTTTGAATAAATACAAGTCGATTTTGCAAGCACATCACGAATATGATTAGGTAATATTACATCAGGGGACATGTCGCACTCCGTATCAAGCAGGCTGATTTGATCGATTATCGTCATTAAAATGCACCGTAGTCGTTGGGAAAGCACATTCTGCCCCATGCGCCTCAATAATTGCAACCGTTTTTAAAAATACATCTTGTTGCACCTGCCGATATTTCGCCCAGTCGGTTGTTTTGGTAAATACATACATATTTAAATTCAGGGAAGAAGCAGCAAACTCAACAAAATGCACCATTATTGCTTGCATTTGATCAATTCCTGGATGCTGTCGCAACATCTCATCCACAGTTTTTGTAATAGAGGCGATTTGATTCACGTCATTATAACGCACACCGATCATCGTATTAATTTGACGATTACTCATGCGTTGTGGGTTTTCAATTACAATGGTTGAAAAAACATTATTAGGCACATACAAAGGCCGTTTTGAAAAAGTACGAATGCGGGTTAAGCGCCAACCGATATGTTCGACTGTGCCTTCAATATCGCGATCAGGCGAGCGAATCCAATCACCCACAGAAAAAGGGCGGTCCCAAAAAATCATCATACCACCCAAAAAATTCGCGCAAGTATCTTTTGCAGCCAATGCCACCGCAATACCACCGGCGCCGCTGAATGCCAATAAGCTGCTACCACTAAAACCCAATATTGGAAGAATGGCCAAGACAACAAAAACAGTTAAAATAACGCGTGATAATTGCGCGATGGCACGCACCGTTGTTTTATCGCCGCGTCGCCAATGCGGTGAAATTTCTTGTTCCATATTGCGAATAAATTTCAACAAGGACCAATAAAAAGCAGTAATAAAAAATAAACTGCGCAGCGTATTCACAAAATTAACATGGCGAATATCGATATGAAAACGCAGCATAACGATAGGAACAATAAAGCTGATTGCTAAAACCCAGAAAAAAATAAGCCAAGGCGCATGCACAGATTTAATCAGTGATGCTATCCAAACATGTCGACCAGTATCAAATTGTTTCAACAATATGCGATAAATTGTCCGCGAAAGCCAGTGGAAGGCAATCATTGAAAGCAATATCAAACCAATATTCACCATCCAGCGATGAAGATAGATAAGATGTTGTACATCATGAGGCAGCATGGAATGCATAACGTTTTTATAATCTTAAGTTTTAAAGGTAATTTATGTTAGCACAAAAGCATTCGAAAATTACATGTCTATCCGGTTGTAACATAATATTGCGAAGGCTGATGCCCATCTCTTTTTACGCGCGAAGAGGTTATGGCAATAGCGCTATAAAAACCGAGTGTAGTGTTTCAACCGTCTTGAAAACTCAGGATTTTTCCTTGGACGCACGAAATCAAGTATCTCAACAACGCCTTTGCGTGAATTGCAGGCCAATAAAATATCGCAGCCTGCCTCCAATGCCCTGTTTGCCCGTTCTTCATAGCCACACATTTTGGCAACTGCTTGCATCGATAAATCATCACTCATGATTAATCCATCAAACTGCAATTGTGCACGCAAAATATCCTGTATCCAAAATGGAGAGAAACACACAGGTTGCGGGTCAATATGCTTATAGACAATATGCGCTAACATAATCGCATCAAGTTCTGTTGATAATTTTCTAAAAGGTGTGATATCCCGTTTGCTCAGCACTTCAAATGAGCGTTCATCAATCGGTAAATCAAGATGTGAATCAACTGTCACCCAACCATGCCCAGGAAAATGTTTTCCTGTAACAGGCATTTTAAATTGATGGCATTGCGCAATCATAAATTGACTTAATTCGGTCACTAATTTTTTATTATCACCAAAACTGCGATGAGCAATGACTTTATTACGATCGTAGTCAATATCGAGTACAGGTACTAATGTACTATAAATACCAGCGTTTTTTAATTCCGAAACCATGACCGATATTGTTTTTGAAAAATTATTTTTAACATTTTCTTTTTCTTTTTCAGTTGCAAAAACATATTTTTCACCCCATGAATGCATCGAGGGCAATTCGGTAAATTCATCGCGAAAGCGTTGTACTCGCCCCCCTTCTTGATCTACTGTAATAATTAATTTTGAAGAAATAGATTTTATTTGATGGGTTAATGTTTGTAGTTGCGCAAGAGACTCATAATTACGAGAAAACAAAACAACGCCTGAAATAAAGGGGTGGGATAATATTTCTTTGTCTTCTTGTGATAAAAATAAACCTGGAATGTCGGCCCAGAGAAATGGGTGTATCTGCTTCATAAGGTCCTCAACTACCAACAAACAGCGGAGACACATTTCCCTTTTTAATTTTTTCAGACGGCTTGAGACGTGCAGCGCCTTCTTTCATTACCTCGTCAATTCGTAAGATAGTGTGCAGTGGAATATATGAGCGTTTGACATCTTTAAATTCCATGCGTAATTTATCTTCGGCTGGATCGATAAGCACGGTGGATTTAGTATCTTGAAAAATTAATTCTTCAATCTCAATAAATCCCATTAAACTTTCTTCAGTTAAATATTTTGCATATACTTCGTATAATGTTTCATTTTGCACAAAAATAACGCGGTAGATGGGTTGTTCTTCTGGTGTTGTTGTCATAATTACCTCTTTCATCACGGACGCTCTTCCATTTCTATCAGAAAGTTTAATTCAGCCGGCGTTGATTCTCTGTGCAACGCCTTATTGCGTTGCGGAAATCGTCCAAACCGCTGAATGACCGCGTAATGATGATTTGCAAATTTTAAAAAGCTGTCAAAGATAACACGAGTCTCAGAAAATGCCAAATTAACTAACGCACGGTACGCCCGAACTGACTGTTCCTGATGTTCTATTTTTTCAGAATGCAGCAATGGAAAATAATAAAATACGCGCTCAATCAAACTCAATGCATGATCAGATTCATGCTTCATTCCATCCAAACAAACCGACAATGCCTTTTCATCTTGTGAAAACGCTTTGTCAGAGCCGCGATACACATGCCTGGCAAGTTGATCGAGCACGATAATGAATGCCAGTTGTCCACGCGGCGTTTTCGCCCAATCATCCAATTGCCCAGCATAGGCAGCTTCAACCTGCGTACTGAATTTCGCTTTGATTTCTTGATCGATTGCGTCATCTTCACCAAACCAAATGCGTGCACGGTGTTCTGTTGGCACAATGGTTTGTTCTACCTGTCCAAACCAAAATTTGAGAATGTCTTCGTAAGGGGCTGCGGGTGCGGTCATGATTCAAGTCCTTGTGAATGATTATAGTTACCATCATATCAAACTTGAATGAAAACCGACTCCCCCTCAAGCACTTTTTCAAAAAAATCAATCAGATCGGTATTGCGCATACGAATACAGCCATGTGACTGAGGCGTCCCAAGGTATGCTTCATCCGATGTGCCATGGATATAGATATAACGGTCAAGTGGCGTTTGCGGGCCCGTTAGCCATAAAATACGGGTTAATATAAAATCACGATCAGGGTACTGCTGCGATAAATCGGCATTCCAAATTTCACCCGTTGGCGTGCGCCCTTTAAACACGGTAAAAATAGGCATTGCTTCACCTATTTTTTGATAAATTGTATGTAAACCCAAAGGCGTTTGCCCACTTCCCTTTTTTTCACCTATGCCGTTTTTAGCAGATGAAATAATATACTCTGAAATTATTTCGTCGTTTGAATTTTTCAAATAGAGCTTTTGCTGGGTGATGTTGATGGTGATTGGCATGAAGTTCTCAATATCAGTGTCAGTTGAGAATTATCTCACATTCACACCGTCTGTCCATAAGCGCAACTTTTCTTTTAAGAATTGGTCAGATATAATCCAAAACTTAATCACTAGATGAGGTAAATAAAATGACTCGAGAAGCGCAAAATGTTTTGCCCTACACAGCTTCAACTACCGTGGGATATTTGAATGACAAAAACAATTTAACGGCTGCTAATTTAGGGACAGTAAACGCAGTCATAGTGCGCACAACTCATGACGAACTCAATGAAAAAGTCAAACACGCAGAACGCGCCTATCTGAAACTGCAGCTGAAATACTATGGCGCCTATGTATTACTATTCGGCGGATCACTCACACTAAGCGCGCTAACAGTTTATCTCAGCATACTTGCTGTTTTAAATAAAACAGCTGACCCACTATACATCGGCGCTAACCGCAGCGGCGAAGACAGTGAAGACCAGACCCATTTCAATACCAAGGCAAACTGCGATAGCATACTGTCGGGTTACTTTAACCCTGCTTTTGCAACAGCAATGAAACTTTCTGGTGAATACAGCAATCTAATAAAAGCAGTTTTTGTCTATGCCTGCGGCGGAAGCCAAACTATAACAGTAGAAAATTCAACTTTTACGCCACCGGAACATGGTGTTTGTGCCGACTACGCTGAATCAAGTATGTCTTACAGTCCTGGCGACGATAATGGCGCCTTGTCTGCACTTTTTGAATTGTTATCAGGCCTAACAGGCACGCCCGTAGCAACTTTAGTATGCGAAGATACAATATACTATGCTTGGCTTGTAACAGCTGCCGTTGTAGCAGCTTTGACAAGCACCACTTTATTTACGCTTGGTATAATGCGCTATTGTCGTTTAGGTATGTATAATGATCTCCAAGCACCTGATAGAGAAACGTTCTTGAATAAATTTGATTTCAACTCAGACAAAAACTCAATGAGATCGTTAATAATAGCCCGTGAAAATAAGGCTGATGCTCAGTCTACTAATGATCCTCAAACCCCCAGATCAAATTACGGCGCAATCTAATAATCTCACAACTCACCCAAAACAGTTTCTACCGATACTGTTTTGGGGTCCATGACAATCAAATTGTTCCAGCTGCGCAACCACGTCAATTGTCGTTTTGCCAACTGCCGCGTTGCCGCAAGCACTTTTAATTTCATCGTATTCAAATCAATTTTTCCATCCCAATATTCCCAGGCTTGTCGATAACCGACAATTCGCATCGATGGCATGTTTTCATTTAAATCGCCGCGATCTCTTAAAGCTCGGACTTCATCCAAAAATCCATTTTTCAACATTGTCTCAAATCGCTTTTCAATATTGGCATGCAACCATGCCCTGTCTTCTGGAATTAAAGCAATACTCATCACATCAAAATTTTCTAAAACAGATTGCACATTATTTTTTTGTAATACTGAAATGGGTTTTCCAGTTAATAAAAAAACTTCTAAAGCGCGGGAAATACGCTGCGGATCCTGCGGTTTGATTTTTGCCGCTGCCACTGGATCAATTTCTGCTAAGCGTTTATGCATTGCAATCCAGCCGATTTTTTCTGCATCAGATAACAATTGATCACGTATCTCTGAATTTGCTGTGGGCAAATCTGCCAATCCAAATAATAATTTGTGAAAATAAAGCATCGTACCGCCTACTAATAATGGGGTACGATGATGTGCATGAATATCTTTTATTTCTCGCAGAGCATCCGTACAAAACTGTCCGGCTGAATAAGCAAAAGCGGGATCACAAATATTAATTAATCGATGCGGCGCACTTTTTAATTCTTCAGGGGACGGTTTCGCAGTACCGATATTCATATCACGATACACTAGGGCGGAATCAACACTGATAATATCCAGTGCCATTGCTTGCGATAAACAAATCGCCAAATTCGTTTTGCCACAAGCAGTTGGCCCCATTAACGCAATAATTTTTTTCTTAATAAGACCACCGTTTTGCATTATTTTTTGTTGAAACACAGTTATTACCACTAAAAGTAGAATTGATAATCACACCATGGCGATTAATTTCAAATTGTGTTTCGCATGAAAAAGAATAGCTGCCGGTGCTGATACCACTGGATGGTAAACGCATAATCGAGGCGGATGGCTGTGTGCTGATGCGTCCAATATTTTGCGGAAATACTTTCACTGCAGAGGCTTGTTCATTAACACGATACACATACATTTTATTACCATTTTGCATCGGATCGACTTCGTCAGGCTGTCCCCAGCTATGTACCAAAGCTGTTTCAGGTGCGCCATGCCATGAATCCATTGCTATTTTATAATTTCCCTCAGTCCCACAACCTGTCAAACCTAAAAAAACCACAGGTAAAAAACACAAACAAATCATAGTATTAACACGCATATTATTTCTCCAATAAAAAAAGCAGCATAACAGATGATCACCCCACTCCCTTTTTTTTGAAAAAGAAGCTCTATTTTGCGTCAACAAAATCGGGGGGCTTAATCCCAAATCGGATAATGCTCCAAACAAATTTCCTCATCAAAAAACAAGCGCGTATTGGCTTCAAACGTTTCCGTGTAATCTGATATATAAAAATGTTTTGCACCTTGGCCTTTATTTTTATTCATTAAATTATTTTTTTCTAAATAGCCTTTAACAGAAAACGCAACAATTTCAGACGGATCAATAATATCAACTTTATTATTGTAAAAATGGGCAATGTTTTTTTTAATCACCGGGTAATGCGTACACCCTAAAATCAAAGCATCAATATTTTGCAATGTGTCACGCGACAAATATTCCTCTAAAATAGCATTAATTACCTTTTTTCCGTGAAACCCCTCTTCAATAGCTGAAGCCAATATTGGCGTTGCCTGTGATTTTAAATGGATGTCGATATTCAATTCATCTATTCTTTTTTTATAAATATTAGAATTAACTGTCGCTTTAGTAGCAATCAAAGCAATATTTTTTTTTGCGTAGGATTTTTTTAAATGATTGACTGTTGGGTCAATCACATTCATCACATGGGCTTTGCTGCCAATATACTCTTTAACCAAGTCAAAAGCAGCGGATGATGCAGTATGACAAGCAATTAAAATGAGTTTGCAGTTTTGTTGTAATAACATATGCGCAATTTTAACAGCGTAGGCTTGAATGGCCGCTGTTGATTTATCGCCATAAGGTAAATGGGCGGTATCACCAAAATAAATAATATTTTCATTGGGTAATTGTTCAACTAAAGCTTTAGCAACCGTTAAACCACCAATGCCGCTATCAAAAATACCAACGGGGTTGGATGAATGATCAATGCTCATCGTGCGCACCCAGTTTTTTATCTGTAAACAAATAGTCTTTTAATTCTTTATTAAAATGTGGGTCGTGTCTGCGTATCCACTCTAGCACCATTGCTGCATGTTCTTTTTCTTCATCACGATTATGTGCCAGAATTTTTTTGAGCTCAGGATCTTTGCAGGCGTCAACGCGCTGATTGTACCAGTCAACTGCTTCAAGTTCTTCCATCAATGATTCAATAGCGCGATGCATATCGCGTGTTTCAACAGATAAGTCTTCAATTCGTTCGTGATAGCCTTCGTGTGACATAAAATCTCCTTTATATGAATAGCGCCGATTTCTATCTCAGAGCCCCGAGCGTCAGCGAGTGGAAGCTACGAAGAATGCAATAAAAATTTTAGATTGAACTTCATTTTTTTGCTCCGTAGCTTCCACTCGCTGACGCTCGGGGCTCTGAGCTGAGTTTATTCTAATGCAAGCAACTGCGCATTTCCTCCTGTCGCTGTCGTATTCACCGTCATTGTGCTTTCACGGCATAAACGCAACAAATAATGCGGTCCCCCTGCTTTCGGACCCGTGCCAGATAATCCACAACCACCAAAGGGTTGCACCCCCACAACCGCACCAATCATCGTGCGATTAACGTAAATATTACCTGTTTTAATGCGTTTTTGAATTTCATCAATAGTAGTGCCAATTCTGCTTTGTATACCAAAGGTTAACCCATAACCCAAATTATTTATTTGATCTATCACATCATGCAATTCTTTTCGTTTAAAACAAAGCACATGCAATATTGGACCAAATACTTCTTTTTGCAAAATAGCTAAATTAGGAATTTCAAATGCAGTTGGTGCGACAAATGTACCATTTTTTGTTTCGGGTGATAAATGCATTTGCGCAATAAACCGTGCGTTTTTATGCATATAATCAATGTGCGCTTCTAATGTATTTTGCGCTGCCGCATCGATTACAGGGCCCACATCAGTTTGCAAAAAAGCGGTGTTACCCACATCCCAGGTTTGCATCGCACCCTGTAACATTTGAAGAAAATCATCAGCAATGTCATCCTGAACACACACAACGCGCAAAGCAGAACAGCGCTGCCCCGCACTACCAAAAGCTGAAATCATCACGTCACTGACCACTTGCTCAAGCAGGGCAGAAGAGTCGACAAGCATTGCATTTATACCGCCTGTTTCCGCTATTAATGGAACAATTGCACCTTTGCGATTGGCTAAGGTTAATTGAATGGTCTTTGCGGTTTCTGTGGAACCCGTAAATAAAACACCATTTGATCTTTCATCAGCAATTAACGCATTACCCATTTTGCCGCCAGAGCCTGGCATTAATTGTAAAACAGCTTCTGGAACACCAGCTTCATAAAATAATTCAACTGCGCGTGCTGCAATTAAAGGTGTTTGTGTCGCTGGTTTTGCAATCACACAATTCCCGGTTACCAAACTCGCTGCCATTTGTCCTGTGAAAATGGCCAATGGAAAATTCCAAGGACTAACACAAATTAATGTTCCTAAAGCATGCATGCGCAATACATTGGATTCACCTGTGGGTCCGGGTAAACTCACGTCCGCTAAAATTTCACGGGCAATTTTCGCATAATATCGGCAAAAATCGACCGCTTCACGTACTTCAGCAATCGCATCGGGCATGAACTTTCCGGCTTCACGAATTAATAAAAAAAATAATTCAGCACGATGCATTTCAATTAAGTCCGCTGTTTTCTCCAGTATTTCAGCACGTTTTTCAACGCCTAATTGATCCCATGCAAATTCAGCTGATTTTGCTTTATCCAATGCAATAGAAACATCAGCCGTTTCTGCCAGTTGAACAAAACCGACAATATCACTTTTATTGTTTGGATTGGTCACTGGTTTTGCTGCATCTAAATTAAATTTGGCATGCATCGGTGCTGCTTGCCATTGATGCTTTTCAAATACCATTAATTCGTGATCGGCAAAGTGAGATAATTCATCTAAACGCGTTAAATCAAACCCTCGTGAGTTTTTTCGGGGCGTGAGCACGGACTTTCCATCTGAAAACTTTTCATTTTCAAAAATATCTTTTGGTAATGGAATTTTTGGATTAGGAATATGAGTATATGATTGTAATAGTTCAAGCGGGCTCTGCGTTAAAGAATCAACCGTTATTGAATGATTTGCTATTTGATGGACAAAGGAACTGTTTGCCCCATTTTCTAATAGGCGACGAACCAAATAAGGCAATAAATCTTGATGCTGTCCAACAGGCGCATAAACCCGACTGGCAGCAGCGTATTTTTTTGAAGTGATCAACACATTATGAAGTGGCTTTCCCATGCCCTGAAGACTTTGAAACTCAAAAGCCCTATTTTTGTCACGCGTCATCCATAAAATAGCAGCGATAGTGTAAGCATTATGTGTTGCAAATTGTGGATAAATTGTCTCTTGCGCAGACAATAATAATTGCGAACAGGCTAAATAACTAATGTCAGTTGATACTTTACGCGTAAAAACAGGGTAATTTTTAAATCCCCCCACTTGTGCAATTTTAATTTCAGTGTCCCAATAAGCGCCTTTTACCAATCGAACACACATTTTTTTATGATGCTTTTTAGCAAGTGCTATTAAATATTCTAAAACCGAATAAGCGCGTTTCTGATACGCTTGTACCGCTAAACCCAATCCATCCCAGTTTGCAAATTCTGGATCGGTAAAAACCGCCTCAAAAATATCGAGCGAAATATCCAAACGATGCGCTTCTTCAGCATCAACCGTTATATAAACACCTACATTTTTTGCCTGTATTGCAAGCATTTTTAATCGCTTAATTAAAAATGGCACAACCGTTTCTTGTTTGGCAAATTCGTAGCGCGGATGTAGTGCAGATAGTTTGATTGAAATAGAGGGGGATAAGAAACCTGTCGATACAGTCGGTACTTCACCCATTACTTTAATGGCATTTTGATACGCCATAAAATAATGCTCAGCCTGTGCTTGCGTTCTCGCCATTTCACCTAACATATCAAAGGAAAATAAATAGCCTTTTTTTGCAAGTGGTTTTGCATTTTTTAATGCTTCGTCAATAGTGCGCCCTAACACAAAATGTTCACTCATGATTTTCATTGAGCGCCTAACTGCTTCACGAATCATGGGTTCACCACAGCGACTGACCAATCCGTACCAACATTTTTTGAATATATTTGCGTTAGATTGATCAGCTAATACAGAAGAACCCAAAGACAAACTGCGCGTGGTTAAATTAACAAAGGTAGATTCACTGGCGCCAATATGTTTTTCCCAATCGCCCGCTGTCAGTTTGTCTTTAATCAGCAGGTCTTCTGTTTCTTTGTCGGGGATTCGTAATAATGCTTCAGCCAAGCACATTAATACCGTGCCTTCTTCCGATGACAAATCGTATTCCATCATCAATGCTTCAACAGCGGTTTGTCCATTTTTTTCTTCACGAACCGTGGTGATTAAATCAGCCGCAATGGTTTGTATTTCTTTTTTATGGGCATCGGAAAACTGAAGTTGATTCATTAACTGCGTAACACACACAGCTTCATCTGCGTAATAATGCTGCGTTATTTTTTGACGATACGAAGATTGTTCGGGCAGTATATTTTTAAAAATAAACATATGTCATTCACATCAATTGAGATAATCACAATCGGCGTGAATGTAAAACACTCACACTGAGCCGTATCTAGCAATACTATCATTAATTTCTTTTGCAGCAGCATCCTTACCTAACCAGTCACCAATTTTCACCCATTTGTTCGGTTCCATCTTTTTGTAATTTTCAAAAAAATGCGAAATTGATTGCCGCGTTACCTCAGGAATATCATTCAATATTTGCATGTGAGCGTAATGCACGCAAGCCTTTTGAATGGGTAACGCCAAAATCTTATAATCTTCCCCTGCTTCATCGATCATCTGCAAAACACCAACAGCCCGGCAACGCATTAAAGTACCTGGCTGAACGGGATAAGGGGTCATCACTAAGACGTCAACGGGATCTCCATCATTGGAAAGTGTGTTAGGCACAAAACCATAATTACACGGGTAATGCATTGCCGACGGCATAAAACGATCGACCATCAACAAGCCAGTTTCTTTATCCATTTCATATTTAACAGGCGTTCCATTGGCCGAAATTTCAATGATGACGTTAAAGTCATCAGGGATATTTTTACCCGGGGAAAGTGAACTGAAAGCCGCCATAATTATAATCCTTCTTATTAAAAAAAAGGATCATAGCATAGAGTAATACAACGAGAAAGCGGCAATGCTTAAGAAGGAACGATGTGTGAACTGGCACAATCAAGACCTACTGCATATGCAGCTATATTTTCAGCATAGTATGACGATGATTCTGTCGCCGCCTTAAAATCCACCCTTTCAATCAGGTTAAAAAAAGCTTCCTTTAGATCAGACATCGCGCGGGTAAAAGAATCATCAACCATAAACACCGATTCACAAGCTGCTTTTTTAGCCATCAGTGAAATAAGATTTGCAATAATCGTGAGTAAGGTATCCAGTGCTATAACAAATTCAAAATTGGCATTATCACGCATAATCAGTGGATCAAATTTAAGTGATAAAACAAAAGTATAAATTTTCAGTAAAGTGTTTTTATAAGTCATGATCGCAGGAGAAAGTCGGTCATAAAAAATAGGACATTTGAGCGCATCCTGTTTTGTCAGTGTATCCAAAAAATCAGAGAAATCATTCACCGCAATGGTAAGTAGATCTGACGCTCCCGCATTTTTCATTTCATCCCAAGCGTAAGTCGGCCTTTTTTTTTTAACTTTATGCGCATAATCATGTAAAAATGCGACCATCATTGTCGCATTGTTATCATCACACGAAATTGCATAAAGTGAATCAAAAATAATCTGAAAGGCGACTTTAAAAGTCGACTTAACACGAGCGCTATTTTGGTCCACAATTTCACGAACGGAGACTAGCACCTTCTGTTTTTTTGCAAACAATGTTTTATATCGTTGCATGACTTCTTCCATTTCTTTTCGACGTAAAGCAATCAACGCATTTTCTCCGCCAAACAATCCCAGCGTGACCACACCTATTTTCATAGCGGGCACAGCGTTTAATGCAACTTCAAGATTAGACGGAGGTAAAAAAGGTGAAACCTGCTTTTCTATATTGTCAGCAGCTAATTTTATACGTTTACATTCCTTTTGCGAAACTGTCGAACCGCTGATGACAGTATTGATGGCTAAGAAAGTTTCGTTCAATAGCTTATCAAATGTGGCACTTAATTCAGGCGTCAATGGTATATTTTTCAATTGAAAATCATTTCTACGACGCATCAAACAGAGATAACTTTGCAACAATTCATTAGGCAAATTACCAAATTGATCATGCAATACAAATAAAGGATCTTTAAGACTCACTAAAAAAGATTGTATCAACTTTAAATTGGCTGAGTTTACTCTCACGCGATTCAATAGCGTATCGAAATTATAACTTGGATCACCGTCTATCGCATGAACCACAGCATTCACCAGCCATATTTTCACCTTTCTATTTTCCTGAACATTATTTAATGCTTCCATTAACTGACATAAAATTAAAAAATCATTCAACAACAACGGCATCAATTCCGCTGTCTGCATACCCACTTGCTCAAATGAGGAATTTACGCGCAACGATTCAACGGCAGTATTTAATTTTGTTTTCTGCTTAAAATACAAACGATTTAATTGCTCGCTCACACTAAGATACTGTGCTTCAACACGCTCAGCTTCAATTTGTTTTTTCGTTTTTTTGACAACCGGTGCAATTTTAGGTTCAAGCTCTTTTGGCACATCGGCGTTTAAAGATACTTTCTCTTTTTTAGTAAGCGTTTTTTCTAATTCAAGTTTTGGGGGAGGTTCTTGAGTAGCCTTTTTATCAAGGGCTTTTTTTGCTTTTAATGCCAGTTTATCAGCAACCTTTTGCAATCGTATTGCATCAGCCTCTGCTTTTTCAAATTCTTTTTGTGCTTGCAAAGCTTCAGCATCACGTCTTTTTTCCGCTTCTGCCGCTTTTAACTTTTCGGCTTCTTGTTTTTCTAATTTTAACTGTTTTTCAGCTTGTTTTTTTACTTCATTTTCCAATCTGATTTTTTCAGCTGATTCTTTTTCTAACTTTAATCTTTCTTCAGCGCGTTTTTCAGCGGCTAGCTTAAAAGCTTCAGCACCAATTGCTTTGTCCAATTTTAATTCTCTAACGCTGAGGCTGTTATCATGTTCTTTTATTTTTTTTTCACTTTCTGCTAACCTCAACGCCTTCAAAGCTTGTTCGTCAGTTATTTTTTTTAGCGCCAATTCTTTTGCAGCCAGTTCTATTTGTTTACTATCCAGTTCATGAGAAATATTTTCAAGTTCCATTCTGTGTTTTTCAAGATCATCGTTCGCAATTTTTAATTGCTCTTCCAAATCTTTTTTTTGTGTGTCAGAAGCGTCAAGTAAATTACGCATCAAAATTAAATGTAATTCATTAGCATTTTTAAAAAGTATTTGAGTAACCAGCAACTTTGATTTTAAATCGTCGATCGTCAAATCTTTTAGCGATAAACCCACTCGAACAACAGGGATGAGCGGGGGAAGCAACGGCAATGGCAATGGCAAAACAGGATCCTCTGTTGCTAATAAGGGTTGATCACCATTTTCTAAACCAAGATTATTTGTTGAGGGATCACGATGCACTATCACGCGCGATCTAAATTTCGAAGCATTAGCAAGACCGTTTAATGCAGGGTTATGACGACTCATAAAAACACCTCTTTTAATTACCACATGAATTTAATTTATATTCAACGACGAGATTTAAAAAAAGCTTTAAGAACGACAGCACATTCAGCAGATAAAATATTGCCCGTCCATTTGATAATATGATTAAACCGCTGATCATCAAGCAATTGAAAAACACTCTTAATTGCACCCGCTTTTGGGTCAAAAGCACCAAATACCAAGCGCTCTATACGCGCATGAATCATTGCACCCACACACATCACACAGGGCTCTAATGTCACATACAATGTTGTATTGCTTAATCGATAATTATTTAATTTTTTGGCAGCATTGCGCAAACAGATTATTTCTGCATGTGAAGTCGGATCATTGAGTTGAATAGGTTGATTCCAACCCTCTGCAATAATCGTATTGTTTTTAACAATAACAGCACCAACAGGCACTTCACCCTCAAATTCAGCTTTCTTAGCAAGCATTAACGCATGCTGCATAAATGGTTCGTCAGTGTTTGGGGGCATTGACGTGGCCCTGATCAATAATAGCAGGAAACAATTGTTCTATATTTTTCATAAAGTGACTTGCCTTTACAGGCAAAGCACATCTGATTTCTAACGACAAATAATCACGATCAGCAGTCATCTCTAAAAATTTATTTTTAAAATCATTTAAATTTTTCCGAAATGGCGCATCAATAATAAAACTAGGCTCATGAATTACTTTTAAAGCCATGTCATTAATTATTTTTTCAATCATTTCCTTTAACTCTGTTAAACGTAAAGGTAAGGCAAAATCAAATGACTTGATTATTAAGTTCGTCAAAAAAACATAAACATTCATCAGCAGTTTTTTGATATTCATCAACTGCTCATCCAATCGACCATGAAAAATAGGGCATTTATCTAAATTACGTTCAGTTAATAATTCCAGTATTTTAACCATGTTTATAGCAATATGTGAATGATAATCATATTCCGGGAGAGTTGATGCATTCAAAGAAAAATAGTTTACTCTTCTCCTCTTTATATCATGGGCAAACACATGCAAAAACACCACCGCCATAAACTGGTTATCCTTTTCTTTGATAGTATTGAGCGCATCAAACAACTGTTTTAATTCAAAGCCTGATAAACGGTTTTCTGAAAAGGCATCATCACACAGTTTTTCCACCATAAAATCAATTGTTTTAGCGAAAAATACAGGTACCTCAAACAAGCTTCTATATCTCTCTATTCCCTTTTTAATGGCATTTGCATGATCTGGAATACGCACATTTCTTGCAGGCGTAAATAGGCCAGCATTCACTTGCGCTTCTGCAAGTATTTTTTCAAATTCATCTTCTTTTACTTGTCTTTTATTTTTTTTTGCAGGCTTTATTGTTACTGCCTTAGCTTCAGGCAGCTTTTCAACAAGTGTGGACATTTTTTTGATTTCTTTAGCAGCCAATTTTGCAGCACGCGCATTAGCAATTCTTTCAGCTTCTAATTTGTCTGCACGTTCTTTCTCCATTTTTTTTTCAGCAGCCCTTTTCTCTTTTAGGTCATACTCATCAGCAATTTTTATCGCTCGGTCAAGCACGCTTTGTGCTTTCGCTTCTTCAGCAGCGCGTTTTTTTTCTTCATTTGCCAATCTTAATTCCTTTGCCTTAATCTCTGCTAACCTTAATTGTTCATCAGCTTCTTTTTTTGCCTGGTTTGCTAATCTTATTTTTTCAGCCTCTTCTCTAACAGCCAGATTACGGGCATCTTCTTTAATACCTGCATCCAATTTTGATTTTTCAACCGCTAATTGTTTTTCTTTTTCTTCTAATGCTAATTCCTTTGTAGTCAGTTCTGATTGTTTTATATCAAGTTCATTAGAAATAACTTCAAGGTCATTTTTTTGCTTTTCAAGATTATCGCAGACCACTTTTAATTGTTCTTCCAAATTTACTTTCTGTTTTTCAGAAGCATGCGCTAAATCGGCAGCTAATTTGAAATGTAATGCATTGGCATTTTTAAAAAGAATTTGCGTAGTGCGCAGTTTTGATTTTAATTCCTCGATAGTTTGGCGATCACCAAAGAGACCCACTTGCACAACCGGTATCGTTGAATATGAGAGTAAGGGTGGCGGTGGCGCGAAAACAGCATGCGTATTATCGGACGGCTGCGGATTTGCTTGTGATGCTATTATAATCGGCGACAGTTCTACAGGACTTCGCTCCAAAGGGGGATAAGGATTGTGCGTACGAAATAAAACAGTTGAAGGCACGCGCTCAGAGGATACGGCAGCTGAATTATCTGGACTTGTACCTGAATTGCAACGACTCATAAATCACCTCTTGAATAATATCTCATATACGCAAGGTACAGCGAGTTTTTGACCATTTCAAGGTGTTTTAGATAATTAATGCGCCCTTAATATTTCTTTGTAGGATTCGAGAAAAATAATCACTCCCACTCAATCGTCGATGGTGGCTTTCCAGAAATATCGTACACAACGCGCGATACATGCGGTACTTCATTTAAAATTTTATTACTCACAGCCGCTAAAAAAGCATGCGGTAATTCAGCCCATTCCGCTGTCATAAAATCAATTGTTTTAACAGCGCGTAACGCAATAACATATTCATAACAGCGCGCGTCACCTTTCACACCCACTGACTTTACAGGCAAGAACACGGCAAATGCCTGACTGACTTGATCATATAAATTATATTCACGCAACGCGGAAATAAAAATATCATCCGCCTCTTGTAAAATGCTTATAAATTCTTTTTTAATTTCACCCAGAATTCGAATGCCTAAACCCACTCCTGGAAATGGATGACGATATACCATTGAGGGCGGTAAACACAGCGCAATGCCGAGCGTACGCACTTCATCTTTAAATAGTTCACGTAAAGGCTCAATTAACGCAAAGCGCATATTTTCAGGTAATCCACCCACATTATGATGTGATTTAATATTATGTGAAGTGCCCGAGGAGGCTTTTCCAGATTCAATCACGTCGGGGTAGATTGTGCCTTGGGCTAAGAATTTAAATCCCCCCGGTTTTGCTGGCGCAAAACCGACCCCCTTTTTCAAAGGGGGTGAATTGAAAATAGTATCCTGTTTTTCAGAAGGGGGGGGATTAAAAAGAGTATCTCCCATTTCAGAAGATGCAATTAATTTTTGGGATTCCGTTTCAAAGACATCAATAAATGTTTTCCCAATGATTTTTCTTTTTTCTTCTGGGTCTGTAATATTGCTTAATTTCGATAAAAATAAAGCCTGTGCATCAACACGAATAACATGAACACCTAAATTATCCGCAAAAACACGCATCACTTGATCACCTTCGTTTTTACGCATTAATCCCGTGTCAACAAATACACAAGTCAATTGATCGCCAATGGCTTTATGTAATAACGCGGCTAACACAGAAGAATCAACACCACCTGATAAAGCCAACAATACTTTCTCATTCCCTACTTTTTTTCGAATCGCTTCGATATTTTCAGCAATAATATTTTTGCTCGTCCATTGCGCCTCAACGTGACAAATATTTTTTAAAAAATTATCTATAATTTTTAAACCATGTTGTGTGTGTGTTACTTCGGGATGAAATTGCACGCCGTAAAATTGTTTTTCTCTGTTAACCATTGCGGAAACAGGCGCATTATTTGTTTTTGCAATGATTGTAAAACCAAGCGGAACTTGTGTGACATGATCTCCATGACTCATCCACACATCAATCATTTTTTCAGAAATACCGTGAAATAATGGCGTTTTTAAATCAATTTCAGTTTTAGCATAACCAAATTCACGCTTTGCACTTGCTGCGACCACACCACCCAATTGCGCTGCCATCGTTTGCAAACCATAACAAATACCCAGCACCGGAATATTTAATTCAAAAATAATAGCGGGTGCGCGCAGTGTATTATTTTCAACAACGGTTTCAGGACCGCCCGATAAAATAATACCGCGCGGATTAAAGGCTTTAATTACTTCATCAGAAATACTCGGGTTCATTAATTCGCAATATACGCCGCATTCACGCACACGACGTGCAATTAATTGGGCGTATTGAGAACCAAAGTCGAGAATTAAAATGCGATGTTTATGAAGATCATTGGTCATAATAACGTCATCACCCTTCTCTCGAATAATTCGGCGCTTCTTTTGTAATTTGTACATCGTGCACATGGCCCTCACGCATGCCAGCATTCGTAATACGCATAAATTTGGCATGTTTTTGCATGTGCGCAATATCAGGTGATCCAACAAATCCCATACAGGAACGCAATCCACCCGTTAATTGATATAAAATATTTCGCAATGAACCTTTATAGGGCACACGACCCTCAATACCTTGAGGAACATATTTTTCTACCTCAGCATTTTGATTATCTTGAAAGTAACGATCACTCGAACCAAAAGCTTGTGACATTGCACCCACCGAGCCCATGCCACGATACGCTTTGTAAGACCTTCCTTGATATAAAATCACCTCACCTGGCGCTTCTTCTGTTCCTGCAAATAGGCCACCAATCATCACGCATGACGCCCCTGCCGCAATGGCTTTACACACATCACCTGAAAAACGTATGCCACCATCAGCGACGATTGGGATGTTTTTACCTGCAACCGCTTTCACCACATCGAAAATCGCAGTAATTTGTGGCACACCGATACCAGCGACAATTCGCGTCGTACAAATGGAACCTGGGCCCATACCCACTTTAATCGCATCCACTCCCGCTTTTGCTAGTGCTATGGCAGCATCGGCTGTTGCAATATTGCCGCCCATCACTTGTTGTTCTGGATACGTTTTTTTAATCCACGCAATGGTTTCAATTACGCCTTTGGAGTGGCCATGTGCTGTATCAACGACGATAACATCAACACCTTCTGCAACCAGGGCACAGACACGATCAGCGGTGTCTTTTCCAGTTGTCACCGCTGCGCCCACACGCAATTGCCCGCTTTCATTTTTCGTTGCCAAGGGTTTCGTAAGGGATTTTAAAATATCTTTAACGGTATACATACCGCGTAACTCAAATGAATCATTTACAATTAATAGCTTTTCAATACGGTGCTGCCGAAATAAATTCATCACCTCTGTGCGCGAAACACCTTCTTTTACAGTAATTAATCGTTCTTTAGGTGTCATCACATCGGAAACCAATCGATCAAAATTAGTTTCAAAGCGAATATCACGGCTGGTGACAATACCCATTAAATTTTTACCTTGCACCACTGGCATGCCCGAAATATTATTTTTATTGGTCAACTCAATTAATTCACGAACACTTGTATTAGAGGTGACAGTAATTGGATCTTTCACCATCCCACTTTCAAATTTTTTAACCTTACGCACTTCAAAAGCTTGTTGTTCTATCGACATGTTTTTATGCAAAATACCCATACCCCCCTCTTCTGCTAAACACACAGCCAAGCGATGTTCAGTTACCGTGTCCATAGCAGCAGATAAAATAGGGATATTTAATTGAATGTTGCGCGTGAGAAACGTAGTAAGTTTTGCGTCTTTGGGGAGAACGTCGGAATATTGGGGAAGCAAGAGTACGTCATCGAATGTTAATGATTCAGATATAATTTGCATTGACCCACCTCACGTTAATTGATTATTGAGTAAATGCACGACAGTCTAATAGAAAGCAGGCTTAGATACCACATTATTTTAACTTCCATACTGGCGAGTCACAGCTTGCGAAACAGCTTCTTTTTCAGCAAGGACAATTAGCTTTTGAACATTCTGATCAGGGTATCGCTTTATTAACGCACTGGTTCTATCTTGGTAACCCGTCACTTCTATCACTTCTTGAGGTTTACCGTTTGTACCAAATAAAGTTATTTTCGTACCATTTCGTGTTGCTTTCATAAAAACCCTCTTTTATTGTTTTATTGGCTATCAATTCCGCTAAAGAGTATATTTGAACATATTAAAATTAACAAAATATTAAGAATAAAACATGTCGAAAATTAGCGAGAACAACTTGATTTGGATCGACCTTGAAATGACGGGCCTAAATCCGGATCACGATCGAATACTCGAAATCGCCTCAATCGTCACAGATGCTAATCTCAATATCGTCTCTGAAGGCCCTGTCTTTGCTATTCACCAAGCACAAACACAACTTGATCAAATGAATAGTTGGTGCACCGATCAACATGGAAAGTCCGGTTTAACGCAGCGCGTTCAGCAAAGCAATATCTCTGAGGCAAAGGCAGAAGCAGAGACAATCGTTTTTCTCAAAAAATACGTACCCGAAAAGACATCCCCTATTTGCGGTAATACTATCTATCAAGATCGTCGATTTTTACTAAAATACATGCCGGCACTCGAAAACTTTTTTCATTATCGCCAATTAGACGTGAGTACCTTAAAAATTCTTGCCCAAAAGTGGGCACCATCTATTGTTGATGGCTTTAAAAAAGAATCAACTCACCTTGCGTTGCAAGATATACGCGATTCTATTGAAGAATTAAGATACTATAGAAAATACTTTTTAAAATAAGGAGATTTTATGTCAGCATTAATCGCAATGATCGTTGCCTATTTATTAGGATCTTTATCAGCCAGCATTATTATTGCCAAAATCTTAAAAACACCTGATCCCCGCACTGCGGGTTCTGGCAATGCGGGTGCGACAAATGTGCTGCGCTTGTCGGGGAAAAAACAAGCTGCATTGGTTTTAATAGGTGATACATTTAAAGGGCTGGTTGCTGTTTGGATTGCCCATATTCTTCATGTTGTCCGCCTTGATTTAGGTCTCGTTGCATTTGCTGCTGTTGTGGGGCACATTTATCCTATCTATTTTAACTTTAAAGGGGGCAAAGGTGTCGCAACTGCGGTTGGTGCCATTCTCGGATTGTCGTTTATTTCAGGTGTATTAATGGCAGCCTCATGGGCAGCCATTGCATTTGTAACGCGCTATTCTTCATTGGCATCATTAATTTCTGTTATTTTAGCACCGATATTTTTAATTATTTTCAGTCAAAGCCCTTTTTTCTTTCCAGCGATATTAATCGCTGCATTGGTTATTTGGAAACACAAAGATAATATTGCACGATTACAAAATAAAACGGAAAATAAAATTAAATTCTGACGCTGAAGCAAGCGGGGGTGGAAGCCAAAACAAAATCAATTTTCCGCTGATCTAAATCAACTTGCGCAATTTGCACGCGAATAGCGTCACCCAAACGATATGTGAGGTTGCTTGATTTTCCACGCAATAAATGATGCAGAGCATCAAACTGATAATAATCATTTTTTAATGCCGTAATATGCACTAATCCTTGGACGTAAATATCTTTTAATTCAACAAAAATACCAAATCCTGTTACATCAGCGATAAAACCATCAAAAATCTGCCCTACTTTATTTTTCAAGTAATCGCATTTCAACCAATCAGTTGCATCGCGTGACGCCCTATCTGCACGCCGTTCTGTCATCGAACAGTGTTCTCCAATGGTTTCGACTTTTTCTGCGCTATACAAAAACGGGGATTTTCTTTGCTTTAAAATAGCTTGTTTTAACGCTCTGTGAATCATAAGGTCAGGATAACGACGAATAGGAGACGTAAAATGACAATAACTTTCATAGGACAAGCCAAAATGACCACGATTGTCAGTTGAATAAATCGCTTGTTTTAAAGATCGCAACATCACGGTTTGAATTAAATTGGCATCTTTTCTTTTTGAAACACGTTCTAATAATTTTGCAAAATCAATTGGTGAAGGACGATCACCGCCTGTCAATTTTAAAGAAAAGGCTTTTAAAAAAGCTCGTAAATTCGCCAATCTTTCTACATCGGGCAAATCATGAATGCGATACAATATCGGAATACCTGTTTTTTCAAGATATTGAGAAGTTACTTCATTTGCCAATAACATCATTTCTTCGATAATACGATGTGCAACATTGCGTTTACGTGGAATAATACGATCAATTTTCCCATTATCAGCAAAAATGATTTGTGTTTCCGTTGTTTCAAATTCTATTGCACCGCGTAATTGACGCTGTAATAAAAGTTTTTTAAATAAGCTATGAAGATTAGAAAGGTGCGGCGTTAATACCGTATCGGCCGCATCCGGCGCTTCCAAAATAGCCGCTACTTTCGTATAGGTTAACCGTGCCTGGGAATGGATAACCGCATTGTCAAAGCGATAGGATTGTACATCCGCATCGTTATTTAACGCAATTTCGCATACCATCGTTAATCGATCGCAATTTGGGCGTAGAGAACACAATTCGTTTGATAATTTTTCTGGCAACATAGGAATAACACGTGAGGGAAAATAAACAGAATTACCCCGCAATTGCGCTTCTTTATCGAGCATTGAGTCAGGTGTGACATAATGCGCGACATCGGCAATCGCAATAAAAGCACGCCATCCACCATTTTTTAGAGGTTCACAATAAACTGCATCATCAAAATCTTTTGCATCTTCGCCATCAATTGTCACAAATGCCAGATGACGTAAATCACGGCGATTTTTCAGGTCATGGGCTAAAACAGCATCAGGTAATTGAGCCACATCGGCTTGTATAGCGGGCGTAAATTGAAAAGGTAAACTGTATGCCCGAATCGCCAGTTCGACTTCCATACCAGGCGTTAATTGATCGCCCAAAATCTCAATGACTTCGCCCATGGGTTGACGTCGTGCGGTGGGTTGCGCAGTGATGTTCACAACCACAAATTGCCCGTGAACAGCAGCACCTTCAGCCCCTTTTGGAATAATAATTTCTTGTGTAATGGCTTTACTATCGGGGTCAACAAAGGCAATACCGTTTTCCTGAAAAAAACGTCCAGCCACTTGTTGTGTATTTCGTTCTAAAATCTCAACAATGACCCCTTCCGGTTTTTTACCTTCTTTTGAAATCACGCGAACTAAAACACGGTCGTTGTTAAACACCTGCTGCATTTGACGTGCATGCAAAAAAACATCCGTACCGCCTGCATCAGGAATTAACCAGCCAAATCCATCGCGATGTGCTTGCACAAAGCCTGCAACCAAAGACATGCGGTCTATCAAACCATAGCGATCACCGCGGTTTAAAACCAGTTGGCCATCGCGCAGCATTGCACCCAAGCGACGTTCTAGGCCAATACGTTCGTCTTCAATTTTCAAGGCAAAGGCATTGATCATCTGTTCAAAACTGGCAGGTGTTTTGCGGTCTCTTAAGTATTCTTGGATAAATTCGCGGCTGGGAACAGGGTGTTCGTAAGTTTGTGCTTCACGAGCAAAATAAGGGTCTTTTTTAGGGTTTTTAAACGCATGTTTCTTATTGGTGCGTTTTTGTTTAGATTTCTTTTTGGGGTTTTTAAGCAATTGCTCGGGTTTTTGAGGTAATTTAGGCATGATACTTCTATTTGTTATAATTTATGATTCCCATTATCCATGGAATTGGGTTGGATTGCATTGATTTTGTGATCGTATCGCTGATATACCAAACAAACTTAGGAACAGGTACGACTTATTTCGTACCTGTTCCTTAACTATATTATGATTCAAATCCGCGAGCATGCATCCGCGGTGTTAATGCAGAAAACAGCACATTTTCAACAACCCAATAGCCGCCGTCAATCGGATGCTTCGAACTAAAATCGTTGAATTGACAAACACTCAAAAAATTCACACAAGATACAGCTTTCATACGCCCTGTTTTGCTTTGAAAATGGCATTGCAAATCGAAATTACGATCTGTTAGCAAAATAACCGACCAATGATTCGGCATTAATTGTGAATCCCAACCGGCTGAGGCACTGGGGTTTTTCTTTTGATGTGTTAGCCAAATTGCTTTATGACTTTTATTTTTTATTGCATATAAGCGTGGCTTTGCTGTGTGTTGCGCGTAAAGCAAAACACCGTCTTTTCCAAAGTGAATGCCAGAGATTTGGCAAAATGTTGGGAATTTTTCAATAGCGAAAATGGAAGTTGAGAAAAATACCATTATCATAAAATAAAATTTTTTCACTTTTTAAGGTCCTTGTCGAAGTTAAATTGGCTTTCTTGAAGTGGTGGGTCTTCCGGTCTTTTTTATATACGTTTACGCCATTCTCAACTTTTACAGTAACCTCTAGCAGTGCCAATGGAAGCGAGAGCGCTAGCGACCGCGAAACTTGCATGCACAGTAGCGCTATATTTCATCAGTGGTTTGTTCGTACTTGTCCGATCATGAAAAAACGTTACTGTGCATGCAAGTTTCGCGGTCGCTAGCGCTCTCGCTTCCATTGGCTTCGATTCAACTACACAATTAAAAGTTGAGAATGACGTTACGATTTAAAGTATATACAATACCACTCTTCTTATCAAACCAACCAGCGCGGTAACAATTGATCGGCTTTGCGCAACAGCTTCACCTGCGCACGAAAATCAGGGACAAAACGTGCAACAGATTTCCAAAAAGAAGCCGAATGATTCAAATGAATAGTGTGACATAGCTCATGGATTAAAATATATCGCGCCAAGGTTTGAGGTAAAAATAAAATTTTATAATTTAATTGAATATTTTTTTTCGCAGTACAACTTCCCCACACTGTTTTCTGCGCACGTATACTGAGTTTTTGATACGGCAAATGACATTCAAGTGACAGTTGATTTAATAATTCACCCAACTGTTTTTTCGCTTGTTTTTTTAAGCAATGAATAACAGCAGGGACACAAACTGAAAAGTCTGTTATGGCGCCGTAAAAAATAATTTTATTTTTAACAGCGCGGTAAGAAACACAAGTCGTTGCATTAATGGGGCGATAATGTATTTCAATAGACTGATTAACAGCTGTTAATACAATTTTTTCAGGTAATGTTTTTTGATCTGAATGATTGGGTAATAAAAAAGTAAATTGCTGCGCATGTTTTTCAATCCAATTTCGGTGCTCGTTTAAAAAATTAATCACATTGACATTTTTCTTTCGTTCAGGGATAACGATTTCCAAGCCGGAACCGGCATAAATGCGCATCGACACATTTTTCGCGCGTTTGCTGTAACGAATTTTGTGAGGAGGTGGCCAGCGCATGGGGCTTTTGGTTTATGCCGAGTTGGTTTTCGGTACTATAACACAAAAACGTGTTACTGCGAGGATCGCACGCACCCTTCCGGGCGCGTTTCGGTGATGATCATATTGCTTGTCGCGAGATTTGTACGCACCCTGCCGGGCGCGTTTCAGTGATGATTATATTGCTTGTCGCGAGGTTCGCACGCACCCTTCCGGGCGCGTTTCGGTGATGA
>Ga0155553_104_pt1 | contig 39701 bp, 33 predicted proteins | sample RifCSPhighO2_12_FD_107210 | JGI IMG/M metagenome (GOLD analysis project Ga0155553, IMG submission 107210) | Gammaproteobacteria bacterium RIFCSPHIGHO2_12_FULL_38_11
GCATGCAATTAAAGCTAAGTAAAATTTATTTAACCGCAATTATATTATTATGTGGCATTTCATTAACAAGCCTTGCGCACGAAGCACCCGTTGTGGATGTGCAGCAACAGCAAGAAACGCTTGATAACACAGCGCAGCCGGTAGAGTCGACAGGGGGCGAATGGCAACCTGTTTCCTCTGAAAATAATGCCAGTACAAATACAGCGACTGCTGACAATGGAACAACGGCATCTCAGCAAAATGAATGGCAGCCCGTTTCTGCGCAACAAAATAATGCACAACCGAATGTACAGCAAGTTAATGTCGCACAATCCAGCAATGTGCAAACAGCAACCCCTGTTCAAGAAGAAGCGCTTGCTCCTACAAACCGTGATGGTTCTGTTAAACAGCGTGTTTCACGCTTAGAGCAACAAGTAACAAATTACACGCAAATGAATTTACCGCAGCAGGTTAGTGATTTACAACAACAAAATGCTGCATTAAAAGGTCAATTGGAAATTGCGCAACATAATTTACAAACGGTGACTGACCAGCAGAAATCCTATTACCAAGATTTGCAGCAACAAATTGCGCAGTTAGAAAAAAACAAGAAACCAGTGGCCACTCAAGCCAGTGATGAAACATCAACCGCATTTACTAAAAAAGACAGTATTCCAAAAGACGATAAAACAGTCGTTGCGGATAATACGCCATCCTCATCAACAATGGATAATTCGCAACTCACAACCGGGTCGAGTGCAGATCAAGCAACGGCGTCAACAGATTTATCGACAACCAAAAAATTACCCTCTTTGAGTGATGCAGATTCTTATGATAAAGCATTTCGCTTATTATCAAACAAGCATTTTAATGGCGCGAAAACAGCATTTAGCAATTATTTAAGTGATTATCCGCAGGGGAGATTTGCGGTCAATGCCCATTTTTGGTTGGGTGAAATTGCATTAATGAATCAGCATTATCAGGCTGCTGATAAGCAATTTAAAACTGTAGTGGCTGATTATCCAAAATCAACCAAAGTGCCGGATGCAGAGTTGAAAATCGCAATGATTCATGCGGCGACAGGGAAAACGACAACCGCACAAAAAGAATTTAAGGCTATTCGCAAAACTTATCCTGGCACAACGGCTGCGCAATTGGCGAGCATTCGCTTGCAACAGTTGGCAAATGCAACGAGTGTGCAGTAGAAATATAGTTTATGCTCTATACTTCTCACTCTCGCGACGGTTTCAACTGCTGAATCTAATATTATTTTTTAGAGGCGGCGGCTGTAGCAGGTTGCATTTGCACGGTATCTCCATTTTCTTTCTTCGAATTAAAAAATCCCACTTTCCCGTGTGGATGTCTCAGTTTCGCTTCTTCTTCTTTATTTCCTATTTTATTATCAGGCAATTTAAAAAGTGCTGGCGATAATTGAGAACAAAGAACCTTATTTGTACTATTTTTTTTATCATCAATATTTTCTTCTGTTATTGCATTTTTATCATAAGACAAGTTTGTCGTTATTCTTGTTGCCCCCAATGCAGCGTTCGTATTCGCTCCGCCTGAACCCGCACCACCTGAGGCCACCGCAAGACCATGAACAGTCGTATTCGGTAAATTTAAGCCTGTAAAAGTATTCGCTGTGCTGTGCACGCCCGCTTGTGCAGCGTGACTTGTCCCAATTCCCCAGCCCTGACTGCCGCTATTGGTAACAACGGTTGCAAATAAAAAAAGCCGTTTATTGGCACGTACAGCGCTTTCTACTTGTTGGTATTTATTTTTCATTTTAAATTCTGCAAAAGCTTTTGCTATTTTACGCGCTGTTTCGATAGGGTGAAGGATGGCAAGTGCAGCACTTTTCACGACGTTTATCATGTAAGTAGCGCTTCTGGTATAAAATGTACTATTAATCAGTGCGCCCATTGCAATGGTAATAGCCAAAGACGCTTTTTCTGCTGCCACATGCGCTAAACGAAAAGTATTGGAAAAAATGGTTACTGCTTTATGCTTGAATAATAGTGTTGTTGCAATGGTGAGAACGGCAGCGACAACTAAAGCCCCTGCGAAGAAAACAGTGTGAATAACGGTATCCAATGTTTTACTCGCAACGTGTTCGCATTTTTCCTTGTATGATAAATCATGCCAATGTTTATTGTCGGGTTTAAAAAAATCAATAAAATCATCTTTTATTGTTATTAATTTATTGATGAATCCCTCATCAGCCCACTTCCGAAGCATAAAATCATAAAGTGTTGCAATGGCAATGGCAGTGACAACGGCAATGACAGCAGCCAATACAATTAAAGTAATAGGCGGCGTTGCAAGGGCTGCAGCAACGCTCAATCCAAATATCAAATGTCCTAATGTTACCAGTGCAGAGCCAAAAGATAAAAATCCATATGACAATCCAGCAGCGCCAGAAAAAATAGACCCGATTGTTTTAATTGTTTTCTGACGGGGCGTGTCCGTTGATTTTCCAAACCAAATTTCTTTTATCACGGAATAACTGTCATTGCGCAATAAAATAAAATTGCACAATGCAGCAGGAATGCCGATTGCCAAAACAGCAATTAAAAAAGGCCATGTAGCAGCAAGAAAAGTCGCAGCAATTAAACCTTCACCAACACCCACAATTAATGAAATGGCAAACGAAAATTTATTGATGCGTGATTTTTGTTTTTTTCGTGTGGTTCTGTAGGCTTCATCAGTAACTGACTCAATGCCAGAAACAGCGGCGTAATTTTGTTTGGAAATATATTTTTTCTCGCCGGTTTTTTTGTCTGTTTCTAAATAGCAAAATTTCCGTAAAATAGAATGATCTAATGCTAATAATTTTTTCAAGCGATCGAATTCAGCGCGCGCATGCTGGCGTAGATGATATAACTCACTGGATTTATCAAAGTAATAATTGGTTTTTTGGTATATGGGAAAATCACTGCCTAAATCAGGATTTTTCGCATCGTCTTCTAAATCATGATATTTAATCAATAATTTTTTGCGTTTTTCAAATTCCGCTAAATTATTATTGTAATGCACCAATAATTTTTTTAAATTAACAATGTGTGTTTTGCCGCTATTTTTTGGGTCATGCCCTGTCAATCGCGCAAATGCATGAATATGTTTCTTTAATTTTTTTAATTCATTTTCTTGCGCAGCCCTATTTTTTTTTACTTCCGCTATTAATCTTTTTTGTGCTTTTGTTTTTTCCCGCCCATCATTTTCAGCTTCTTCTTCAGGCGATTTTTTTGCAGCTTCAGCAGCTAAGTAATTAAATAAATTGTAAAGATCATTTAATTTATTTTTTGAAGCTAATAATTTACTAACTACCCAATCATTTCCCATTAAGCACAATTGCATTGCCAGTTGTAATGTCACATCATTTATATTATTTTCGTTGAAGGTAAAGCCAGGGCGAAGTTGTGCTTCGAGGCTGGCTGAAATGGGGTGCCCCAGAATATAGGTCAATGTCTTTGTGATGTTGGTCTCAATTGTATCGGTCATGACCACCTCTTTGTTTATATGATCTATTGTAGGCTATGAATATTAAGGCAGCATGACGGAGCGCTTAAGGCTTTATGAAGAGATGTACAATTAGGTATTTTCTAACCCATTGAAAATTACGTTTTTTGTTGAATAGACGCGATAAATCGCGTCTATTCAAAAATAAGGAGTTGCAAGTGAAACAACATTCAAGTCGATTTCTAACATTGGTGACAGAATCAAAAAAGCGCATTAAAGAAATTACACCAGCCAATTTGAAGGAAAAGATGGATCATCATGAACCTTTGGTCATCATTGATGTCCGCGAAGACAATGAATGGCCGATAGGGTATATCCCCACTGCGATTCACATTGGAAAAGGCGTGATTGAACGCGATATCGAAAAGAAAATTCCTGATCCAGAAACACAAATTGTGGTGTATTGCAGCGGTGGTTTTCGTTGCGCTTTGGTTGCAGAGAGTTTGCAAAATATGGGTTATAAGAATGTGTATTCACTAGATAAAGGATTGTCGGGTTGGGTTGATGCAGGAAATGCAATCGATAAGGAATATTAAAGCTTCGCCCAATTTTCCAACTTAAGACCACGAATACGTTCGAAATGTTTTGTGTTGTTGGTGACGAGAGTGCTGTGATTTGCTAACGTGACACTGGCGATTAATAAATCCATGTCGTCTAACGTATTACCTTGCGTATGTAATTTTGCTTTTTGCTGAGCAAAGATATGCGATGCTTCATCTGAGTAATCAAGCACTCGTATATTTTTCATGGCATCACCAACTGTTTTTAAATTTTGTTCAATTTTAGCTGACTTAAAAGCACCAAATAGCAGCTCAGTTTTATTGAAAATAGTGGTCGACAAATCATTTGCTGTAAGGGTAGACATTTTATCGATAATTTTTTGATGGTTTTTGAAAAAATAAATCCAAATGTCGGTATCTAATACATACTTCATAACTTAGCCTTAATTGTTTTGTTTCGACGAGATTGTTTAATTGTAGCTAACATTGCATCGGCGTCTTCATCACTGAAGGCACCTGCATATTTCATGAGTGGATTGTCTGATTTAAGTTTTTTATCTGCATAGAAAGTCAACGCTTGCTCAACCACATCGGTTTTAGTCGTGTGAAGCCTCTGCTCTAATCGGGCTAAAGTAATTAATGTGTTTTTTTTAAATCGGAAACTAATTGCTTTTCTCATCTTATGCTCACGAAATGAATGTATGTACAAATATATAGTATTTTAAGTTTTTGTCAATACGCCCGGCTTATATTTTTTCGCACACTTGTAGCGTCGCTATATAAGTGTGCGGAAAATTTATCGCTAAACACTCGCCAAATTCCCCTTGTTTTCCAGCCATTCCTTACGGTCGGCGGCACGTTTTTTTGCGAGCAACATATCCATTATATTTTCCATTTTGCTGTGGTCTTCTAGCGTTAATTGAACCAAACGGCGTGTGTCGACATTCATGGTTGTCTCGCGTAATTGCAGTGGATTCATCTCACCTAATCCTTTAAAGCGCTGAATATTAACTTTGCCTTTGATATTTTCTGCTTGAATACGATTTAATATGCCTTCTTTCTCATCATCATCTAATGCATAAAATACAGTTTTTCCAGCATCAATTCGATAAAGTGGTGGCATTGCAACATAGACATGACCTGCTTTAATAAGTGAACGGAAATGTTTTAAAAATAATGCGCATAATAACGTGGCGATGTGTGCGCCGTCGGAATCGGCATCTGCTAAAATACAGATTTTCCCATATCGCAAAGAAGATAAATCATCCACGCCAGGATCAACGCCAATGGCAACCGTGATGTCATGCACTTCGTTGGATGCCAGCACTTCTTCAGAAGAAACTTCCCAGGTATTTAATATTTTTCCACGCAATGGCATAACGGCTTGAAAAGTGCGATCACGCGCTTGTTTTGCAGAACCACCCGCAGAATCCCCTTCTACTAAAAATAATTCACAGCCCTGCGTATCCTGTCGTGAGCAATCGGTTAATTTTCCCGGTAATGCAGGACCTGCGGTTACTTTTTTTCGAATGACCATTTTTTCTGAGCGTAATCTTTTTTGTGCATTGGCAATAAATAATTCTGCTAATTGTTTTCCCAATTCAACGTGATGATTAAGCCATAAACTTAAGGCATCTTTGACAACGCCATTGACAAAAACAGCGGCTTGTCGTGCTGTTAAGCGTTCTTTTGTTTGTCCTGCAAATTGGGCGTGTTGTAATTTAATAGATAAAATATAACGGCATTGTTCCCAAACATCGTCAGCCGTTAATTTTACGCCGCGTGTTATTAATTTATGCATGTCACAAAATTCACGCACTGCATCCAACATGCCTGAGCGCAAACCATTTACATGCGTACCACCTTGTGAAGTCGGAATTAAATTAACATAACTTTCGGCAACAGAGACTTCATTATTTGGTAACCAAGTAAGCGCCCAATCAACCGTTTCACTTTCACCTGTAAAATGGCCCATAAAGGGTTCGCTGGGTAATTGCTCGTAATTTTTTAACGCATCTAATAAATAAGATTTTAAACCGTCTTCATAGCACCACGATAATTTCTCATTTTTTTTCTCATCAAAAAAATTAACAATTAAACCGGGACACAAAACGGCTTTTGCGCGAAGTGTTGCTATTAAAGTAGATAATATAAATTTACTGCTATCAAAATATTTTTCATCTGGCCAAAAACAAATGGCGGTTCCTGTTTCGTGTTTCTCACAATGATCAGTGATTTTTAATTTGCTTTGTGCTTCACCGTTTTTAAAGGTCATGCCATATACATTGCCATTTTTTTTCACGCGTACAATTAATTGTGTTGATAATGCATTTACAACGGAAATGCCAACGCCATGCAAACCACCAGAAAATTCATATGTTTTACTGGAAAATTTTGCGCCGGAATGAAGGCGCGTTAAAATTAATTCAACACCAGATACTTTGTGCTCAGGGTGAATATCTACTGGCATGCCACGTCCATCGTCGGTGACAGACAGTGATCCGTCCTTTCCAAGCGTGACATCAATTTGTTTAGCGTGATCTGCAATTGCCTCATCCACTGAGTTATCAATGACCTCGTGTGCTAGATGATTAGGGTGAGAAGTGTCGGTATACATACCTGGATTGCGGCGTACAGGATCTAAGCCTGTCAGCACTTCAATTGCTTCGGAGGTATACGCATCAGTGCGTTGTTTGTTAGCCATATTTTTCCTTGCGTAAAAATTAATCAGGTTATTCATCAAGTTGCGAAATTAACTATCTTCGCGTAGTCTACATCCACTTGAATAAAGGAGATAATCACTTGACCACACTATCAAATAATCAGCAAAAAGAAAAAAACTATCGGTATTTACCCTGGATTATTTTTGGGACCGGTATTTTGTACTACTGCTTTGCTTATTTGTTGCGTGTTTATCCTTCTGTGATGGAACATCATCTTCTTTCTTACTTCAATGTGGGTGAAAAAGATTTTGGCCTGATCACTGGTTTTTATTATCTGGGTTATGCGCCGATGCAATTACCAGTGGGGGTGACTGTCGATAGAATTGGTGCGCGTCGCTCATTAATTCTTGGCTGTATCATCGCTTGCTGTGGGGTATTTATTTTTGCAAATACGCATCACTTAGGTATTGCGTTGACGGGGCGGTTCATGATTGGTATCGGTGCGGCATTTGGTTATGTCACGGCACTTAAAATTGCGTCACTTTGGTTGCCCAGAAAAATATTTGCAACAGCAACGGGTTTCTTAACGGGTTCTGGCATGATTGCTGCGATTATCACTGATAATTATTTAACGCACCTAATACGTGTCACACACTTTCATAATGTTTTATTGTTTCCTGGATATGTCGGTATTATTTTATTTATTCTTATTTTGCTTTTTGTGCGACAAAAGAAAAATACCGATGGGGAAATGCACTCCGTATCCCATACAGCATCTTATAAAATATTGTGCTATCAATTATGGAAGATTATGAAAATGCGTCAAATGTGGCTGATTGGATTGGTAGGTGCCTTACTTTATTTGCCTGCTTCTGTTTTTGTTGATGCTTGGGCCATTCCTTTTTTAAAAACTGCGCGTCATTTCTCACGCACTGATGCTGCATTTGGTGCTTCGTTAACACTGGCGGGCTGGATTATTTCGAGTTTTACGGCAGGATTTTTATCGGATTATTATGGAACACGAAAAATTCCATTAGTAATTGCAGCATTGGGCGCAGCAACGGTTTCTTCACTTATTTTATTTTTGCCTATTGGTAGTCACAATCTAATGTATTGTTTACTTTTTGCATTGGGTATTTTCTGTGGTCCACATCCACTTTGTTTTTCATTGGGAAAAGAAAATTGTCCGCATGATATTTCTGCAACGGCAGTGGCCTTTACCAATTTTGTGATTATGGTGGGGGGAATGGTTATGCAGCCTGCTGTCGGTGAGTTTTTGGCGCTGCTTAGTAACTCAACCACGAGCAATACCAATGTGATTTATTCAAACATGGATTATTCCATCGCATTAAGTATTATCCCCATTGGATTAATTATTGCCTATTTTGCAACATTATTTATTCAGGAAACGTTTGGAAAGCAGGTCGAATGATTCGCCTCATTTATACGGTTATTTATTATTTAATTATACCATTCGTGTTAGCACGCTTACTGTGGCGATCGCGACATGCAGCTGATTATCGTAAGCGATGGAGTGAGCGCTTTGGATATATCAAACGAATTAAAGCAGGCGACAGTATTTGGGTGCATGCTGTTTCTGTTGGCGAAACATTGGCTGCTATCCCACTTGTTAAAATGTTAATGAAACAATACTCACCTCATTTTCATATTATTGTTACAACGACAACGCCGACAGGTTCAGCCCTCGTTACCAAGTATTTGCGTAATGAAGTTATTCATGTTTATGCGCCATTTGATACTCCAACGGCAGTATCGCGCTTTTTACGTCGCACACGCGTAAAATTATGTGTGATTTTAGAAACAGAGTTATGGCCTAATTTGTTATCGATTTGTCGGAAGCAAAAAATTCCCGTTATTTTGGCGAATGCGCGACTCTCTGAAAAATCCTATAAACGATATCAATTGGTGTCGAATTTAACCAAGAAAATGTTAACAGCCTATCACATGGTTGCGGCACAAGGTGTGTTGGATGGTGAGCGTTATTTACAGTTAGGACTTGATCCTAAAAAACTCATCGTTACGGGTAATATTAAGTTTGATTTGCATATCCCTGACGAATTAATTCAACAAGGAAAAGACATTCGTCAGCAAATTGGCCTTGAGCGTCGTGTCTTTGTAGCAGCCAGCACGCATGAAGGTGAAGATGCCATTATTCTTGATGCGTTTCAAAAAATTCGTCAAGAAATCCCCAGTTTATTTTTAATTTTAGCGCCACGTCATCCTGATCGCTTTAGCAAAGTCGCAGAATTGTGTCGCGAGAAAAAATTTCAAATTGCCATCAGATCACAACAAACAAAAATCAATGAAAAAACGGATATTTTATTGTTAGATACGATTGGTGAATTACAAATGATTTATGCAGCCAGCGATATTGCTTTTGTGGGTGGCAGTTTAGTGCCAACGGGAGGACATAATATCATTGAACCTGCGGCATTAGGCTTACCGATTTTAACCGGCCCGCATTTACATAATTTCACAGAAATCAGCAAATTATTGCAAAACGCGGGGGCGGCGCAGGTGATCACTGATGCGCAGAGTATCGCAGAAACCGTCATTGGCTTGTGTTCCGCAAAAGAATTATGCGAAAAAATTGGTTTGTGTGCGAAAAAAACAATTGAGGCAAATCGCGGTGCGTTGCAGCAGCATTTGGAGTGTGTTGCGCGGTGTATATCCAGCTCAGAGCCCTGAGCTGAATATAAGTGACACTAAAAAATTTATAGTGACACTAAAATCATGCCCAGAAACATCAATGAAAGTGAATTTACAGCCATATTAGCTGCATTGGCTGCATACAAAGAAGCTACGGCTGATCAATTAAACGCTAGATTATCGGTACCGCTAAATTCGCGCACCTTGAAGAGACGATTAGCTTCTCTTGTCGCGCAAAAAAAATTAATGTATTGGGTTCTGGACGTAATCGGTGTTATCAATCTATAACGCAAACAGAAAATATTTCAAGTGACAACGAAATCACACTTTCACCAGAAATTGATAGTCCTCCGCCTCAATATAACAGCGTTGCATTTTTCAAGCCGACAATATCTGAACCAGCTGTGCAGTATAATAAAAATGATGACTGGATGGATGAGTTGTTTGGTATTCCTAAGGCACAAGCGAAAGATCTTGCACAATTGTGTGTTCCCACAACTGAACTTCCGGATGTGACGGTAGATCAACCAGGACTAAGGATTTTCGCATAAATCCCCCCAGTTTGATGTGATATTTCGTTGCTTGTTGAAATAGGCGTAATGTCTTTAAATAAACCGACCCCCTTTTTTAAACATGGGTATCTACACAAGTCAGAAATGCGATGAACTTGAAGTGGAGACACGCGTGGAGCGTTGTATAACGTGCGATATTATTGATAAAAGCACATTTTTTGGCATTCGATGATCTTGAAAAATACAAAAGCGGAACAAGTGGTGCGAAGAATTATTCATTGCAATATTTTCTTGCAGCGCAAACATGTTCGCAACACTTGTTCCGCTCGCATTGCCTTGTTCAACTTCATTAATCGCAGCATGCTATTGTTTTTGGAAATTTATCGCGTGTTTAGAAGCGAGCTCCACGCGTGTCTCGACCTTCAAGTTCATCGCATTTCTGACTTGTGTAGATACCCATGTTTTTCAAAGGGGGTAATGCGAGCGCCAAAATTATTGCTTAAATTAATGATAGTGGGGCTGATCTGACGTAGCTTTATTTGCATTGAGCAATGCTAAGATAATTTGCGCTAGGTCTTTTTTTGTGGACATTGGTGTGGTCTCTGTGAGTATCGTGACAAAAATATCACAAAACTGTCGCAATACTTCAGTAAGCTGCAAAAGAGCGATGTCCCGAAGGTAAATATCCGCTGATCCCCCGCCAAATAAACTTAATGAATTGTTTACTCTTGTATTTAGGCTAACAATCACATCTTGTAACCTCGTGCTGGTCGGACTATGAAAAAAATCTTGATACGTTTTTAGGGATAAAGGGCGCATATTATTTTCTCGTTAGGGGTGATTAATTAAGTAAAACAATATACCGATCGATCAATATAAATACGTAAAGCAGGTTAAAATAATTGTATCTTAAGGAACATGTTTGCGTGAAAGAATTTGAGAAGGTTTCAACTGCCGAATCTAGGTTTAACGCATTAATTTTGTTTACCTTGTGATTTTAACATTCAATATTAAAATTACAGGGTAAATTACACTCACCCCATCTCCATCGGATCAACATCAATTACTTGCAATTCAAGTTATATTTTCAATGAGATTAATGATCAAAAATCGTTAATTTGCCGGTGGTACTTAATATTCTTTTAATATTAGTGTGATCAAATATAGGCCATATCAAACAATTAAAGGGGTCTAGCATGTTTGAAATTATAAACAGAAGATTCGATATAGAAAAAAATGGTAAACAGCATACTGTTAGCTATGCTGCCTTAGCACATTCCGTAGTGGTGTCTATGGATGTTTATATTCAAAAATATGGTCAAAAGAAATCTCATTCTCGTAAGTTGGCTGCTGAAAAAATTAAAGAAATAGCTGATAAGCTCAATCAAATAACCTTATCTAATGAGGCAATTAAGAAAGCTCTTTTATTGTTTCAATTGTACGTAGAATTCAGTCGTATTAACTTTGAAGGTAGTTTTTTTTCAGAACTATCATGGTTGATTATATCTACACTGGGAATTGAACTTTTAAATTTTACTGATTCACAGGCCTATGATTTTTTTTATGATTATGAATTTAATCTCAGCGATCCTTGCAACAAAGCATTTATGAGCAGATTAAGATCATCTTTTGATTTTTCGCTGACGGAAGCTGACCAAGTTGTATTATCATCATTGGTTAACGATGTGTATAAGAGATTCTGGAAGGATGAATTGGAGCGTATTTGTAGCTCGAGCGAGAACCCTTTTGTTTCTCAAAAAAATGCGTTAATAGCATATATTGATTCCGAATCATTTAATTCTGAAGAGTTTATGGAAAAATTGCATGCAGAAATTCTTGCGCAAGAAATTACAACTTGTGCCGATGTTTCCCGAGCTCAAATAGAAAAATGGGTTACAACCTTGCTAATGATACAAAATGACCTGATACAGTTGGTTCCAATGCATGACATTCCAGTAGAAATGATACAACGGCTTGCTCCAAATGTTGTGTTGCAAAAAAATGTGGAAGTGAAAAACGCGGTTACTCAGCAAGGTTTAAAATATGTGCGAGATTTGTGCGTTAAATCAGAGATCGATGAATTAATGTTAGACGTTGCTACTCGGTTTGTTTACTGTGTTATGGCGCTGCGTTGTAATGAGAAACCAGAAGCAGCGAAATATATTATTAATTTAATGAATGACAGTTGCGATTTAAATTTATCTCAACAACGTATTGATTATATTATTAAAATAACAGAAAAAAATACTCGCCCTATTTCAAAAGAAGAAAAAAATAAAACAAACAATGAATTATTTATCAATGCCGCAAAAACTATTTCAACTACCTTATTGAAAATAGAAAGATTGAAAGGTGGGGCTTGTTTTTCAGAAGTTATGAAGCCATTTATAACTGATAATGCGTATGTTGCATTGATGTGGATGAATAATACCTTAAAATTAAATATCAGCCCGGAGATAATAAAAAAGTGGGTGATTGATGCTATAAAAGACGATATCGAAAAAATCAATTTAGAGCATCCATCGAATAATCAGAAAAAATTAATGCCAGAAGAAAAACTGTTAACGCCCAATGTAGTTAGTACAGAAAATATCGAAGAACAATTGGTTTTGCCTACTAGAGAATTCACACTAGAAAATGAAGCATTATTTGATGCAATGCGGGAATCTGAAATTGATAGTCCTCCGCCTCAATATAGTAGCGTTGCATTTTTCAAGCCATCGATAGTAGTGCTGACTGTGCCAGTTGCTGAACAAGGCAGTAGTAAAGATGATGACTGGATGGATGAACTTTTTGGTATTTCTAAAAAACAACCGAATGCTAATGATCTTTTACAGTTAAGAGTTCCAACGACTGAGCTTCCGGATGTGACAGTAAAATCGATGCTAAAAATTCCTGCCTAGAAAAGGATTTTTTGTATAAATCCTCCCGGTTTAAAGACGTGATATTTCGTTGCTTGTTGAAATAGGCGTAACGTCTTTAAACCGACCCCCTTTTTCAAAGGGGGTAATTGCGAGCGTCAAAATTATTGCTTATCTGTTACCTGGTGACTTAGTGAGGTGCGAGGAATTACCGACGAGACCAAGCTTCGAATTCGTTAGGCAGAATCTTATAGCGCACGATATTTCCCTCATGCAAACCTAAAAGCTCAATTTCAATTATCTGAAATAATGTGTCAGATTCAGATTTTGGTAATGCTAATTTTGCAATTAATTCTTTAACGTGTAGCGTAGGGTTTTTTTCTTTTGCGTTCTCAAGAATGATAGTTTGTATAATGGACTGTATCGCATCACGATGTCTTAACCTAAATAAATTAGGTTCGCTCATTGTTTTTTGCTGCTCTTCCGAATAACGTTCTGCAGATTGATAATAAGCATGTTCGTAAAAATCACGTAACAAGCAGACATCATTTTTTTCATATACACCCAGCAACGCAGTTACATAATTTTCCTGACTTACGTCAATAAAAGACAAAGGTTTTAAATTATGCTTAATTAATGGAATATTGGCCGTTAAACGAGATGTTCTTTTGTTTACGTCTTCAAAAGATTGCAAATACGACAAATGCGTTAATGCAAAAAAAGATTGTTCAAAAGGATCATCAATTAAATTTATTTTTTCAACAATCAGGTCAAAATATTCTTGTAATAAATGTGGGTTGCCAAGTGGTAAATAAGTGGTGCCGGAAACAGCCACTGCTATTTGGCGAATACGCCCACAAGCGGCAGGATTGGGTAATAAATTTTCAGATAGTAAGGCATGAATGCTGCGAATTTCGTGCGCTGTGATTTTTGGTTCATCGACAGAATCCATAATATATTCGATAGCATTTTTATGATTTAAAATCATTTGTGTTTCAGTCGCATCTTTTCCTGGCGCAATTTCATTTTTTTCAATTAAGCGTTGCGTTTCCAAAAGAGAATACGTGTTGCCTTCTAATCGACTTGAATTCCACGATAAATCTATTAACAGACGATTGAAGATAGTACGCGCATAAGTTCCTGCGGGCCGCATAACGGGTTCGGCTTTTCCTATTTCGTGTAATTTTTTTTTCAATTGCGTGTCGAGATAATGCGTTTTATTAGGTTGATACGATTTTAGAAAATCAGGATTGTAAGGAGCGGGTTTTCTTTTATCGACAGGCTGCGAAAGATAAATTCGCAGTGCCATTGATTCTTTAGAGATTGACATTTTTTCGTCATGATTAACGTCGGATATGAGTCGGTAAACTCTGGCGCGCGCTTGGCCTTCAACCTCAATTTTTTTTGATTCGATTAAATTTGCTAACGCGCGTTGAATAGTTCTGCGTTCAGCGGCGGATTCTGGCGATAATCCTGCCGCCTGCGCAATTTCAGAGAGTGACGTAGCTTTATTTGCATTGAGCAATGTTAAGATAATTTGCGCTAGGTCTTTTTTTGTGGACATTGGTGTGATCTTTGTGAGTATTGTGACAAAAGTGTCACAATATTCCAGAATTGTGACATAAATGTGTCACAATACTCAAGTATTGTGACAAAAATATCACAAAACTGTCGCAATACTTCAGTATTGCGACAAGTTGGGTATATAACGAGTGATATTACTGATGCATGACAGGTGTGTTTTGTGCTGCTGCTTGTTGTGCAAGAACCCAAGCTTCAACTTGTTGGGTAAGCTTTCCTAAATTGATTTTCTCTAATACTGCAACCACCAAACGTTCATCAACACCCAAAAATAGGCCGTTTTTTTGCATTGACTCGTTATGATTGTTTACAAACGGTAACTTACCGCCTCGCATGTTGTATTCCTTGATCTTATCACTATGTGGCATTTGAGTACCAAAGCGACGTTGGAAGTTAAAAAATTCTTCATCAGTTTTAAATTCGGTACCGCTGACCAAAGTACCGGTAACAAGTTCCAAAAGAGCGATCTCTTGCAACAAATAATTTGCTGTTCCCACGCCAAAGAAATCTAGTGAGAAGTTTGCTTTTATTCTTAGTTTGTTAATTAGGTCTTGAACGTTTGTACTACTTTGACTATGAAAAAAATCTTGATACGTTTGTAGAGATAAAGGGCGCATATTATTTCCTCAAATTGTTAATTTTATTAAATCAAGCCAAATAATACAGATTGATTAATAAAAATACAATATAAATACGTAAAACAGGTGAAATTAATTGTACCTTAATGAATGTTTAGGAACATGTACATGGCATACCACTTTCTCGTATTGCATATGATGCTCTATTCTGGTCAGCTATAACTGATCATATATTAACCAACACAAGAGTGTTTCTTAATGCCTTTAACTCATTGATTTCATCAATTTTACCCTGTAATATTAACATTGAATATTAAAATTACAGGGTAAATTATGTTTATCGATAGAATAACAGCACCACTGCTCAATCGTTTTTTGCGCGCATTTCCAGTGATCGGCATCACAGGCCCGAGACAATCTGGCAAAACAACCCTATTAAAACATGCGCTACCCAATTACAACCACATCACCTTCGATGATGATTTCAATATCACGGCTTTTGAAGAAGACCCAAAAGGGTTTTTAAAGCAACACCATGATCATGTGATTTTTGATGAAGTGCAATTCGTTCCAAAATTATTTAATCAACTTAAAATATTGGTTGATAACGATCGATCAAACTACGGTCGCTTCGTTATCACCGGATCCAGTCAGTTTAGTTTTTTGAAAAATGTTTCAGAGTCATTGGCGGGTCGTATCGGCTTGATGACGCAATTGCCATTACAATTTTCAGAAACGCCAAAAACAGAACAGCATAATTCTATTTATTGTGGGGGTTATCCTGAATTGGTATTACGCGAATATCGCGATTCAGATTTATGGTATGCCTCATATTTAGATACTTATCTCACCAAAGACGTTCAAGCATTAACACAAATTGGAGACAGACGAGATTTTCGTAGATTAATTCAATTATTAGCAGCCAATGTTTCTCAAATATTAGATATGTCGCATTATGCGAGAGAAATAGGCGTTTCTGTTCCTACGATTAAACGCTGGATCTCTGTTTTAGAAGCATCTTATATTATTTTTTTATTGCCGCCTTATCATAAAAATTATGGCAGTCGCATTACAAAAAGCCCTAAAATTTATTTTTATGATACAGGTTTAATTTCTTATTTAACGAGCATTATTAATTTTGATTTGTATGATAAGGGTCCTTTAGCAGGCCCTTTGTTTGAAAATTACATTGTGAGTGAAGTGATGAAAAAAACAAAACACACTGGCAGTAGTGATGAATTATTTTATCTTCGAACGCAAGATAAAGCTGAAATAGATTTAATCGTTGATAAAAAAACGCGTTGTGATTTTATTGAAATAAAAAAATCGAATACCTATACACCTAAAATGTCGGCAACACTCAAACATTTTTCTGAAAAACAAGATCGTATGATTGTTTTATATAATGGCGAAACAATGCAGCATGGTGATATTCGTGTCTTGCATTATTCAGATTATTTATTGGGATAACTAACCCATCTCCATCGGATCAACATCTAAAAACCATTTTAATCCAGAAACTGCTTTTTGTTTCTCTTGTGAAACTAAAAATTCCTTCAATGATTTTTGCAATAATGGCCGGTTAAGTGATTGCAAAAATAATTGCATGCGATAAAGCCCTGCCTTTTTTTCCATCGCAACGGGAAAGGGTCCTGCAATGTCAATTTGATTATTATTTTTTAATAAAGTAATTTTCACTGATGCTAGAAATTGTTGAACACGCATTTTATCTTTTGCTTCAGCACGTAATAAAATCATGGATGAAAAGGGTGGTAATCCCGCTTGTTTGCGTTCGTTTAATAATGTATCGGCAAATGCAGCGTAACCTGATTGAAATAAGGTTTGTAATAAAGCGTGTTCAGGATGATGTGTTTGAATAAATACTTCGCCAATTTTATCGGCGCGTCCTGCACGGCCAGCGACTTGAATTAAAGATTGCCCTAATCGTTCAACCGCACGAAAATCACTGGAAAATAAGGCATTGTCAATGTCAATGGCGGCAACCAAAGTCACGTTTTCAAAATGATGACCCTTCACCAGCATTTGCGTGCCAATTAAAATATCGACTTCTTGTTTGCGCACTGATGTTAATGTTTTCTCAAGTGCTGAAAAACTTTTAATATTATCGCGGTCCACACGACATGTTTTTTTATGTGGAAATAACGCATGAATTGTTTGCTCTAATTGTTCCGTGCCTAATCCTAATGCGGTTAATTCACTTTGCTTACACTCAGTGCAAACACGCATAATATTAGTGTGAAATCCGCAATGGTGGCAAATTAAACGTTGGGGATTAGAGTGCAATGTTAATCGCGCATCGCAATGTGCGCAAACCGCAAACCAACCGCATTGATGACACATTAATACAGGCGCATATCCTCGGCGATTTAAAAATAATAAAATTTGATTGTTTTTTTCTAAATGCGACTGCATAATTTTAATTAATTTGGGGCTTAAACCTTGATGTAATTTTTCACCGCAAATATTATGTAATGTAATTTTGGGTAAGGTTGCATTGCCTGCGCGCTCTGATAATGTGAGTAAATGATATTTTTTTCGAGCAACATTCTTTAAACTTTCTAAAGAGGGTGTTGCTGTTCCCATAATAATGGGAATATCGGTATATTTTGCGCGCATTACCGCAACATTTCGTGCAGAGTAACGGAAACCACTTTGCTGCTTGAATGAAATATCATGTTCTTCGTCAATTACAATTACGCCAATATTTTTTAAGGGCACAAAAACGGCGGAACGTGTGCCAATCACAATACAAGGATGATCTTTTGTTGCTTGCATCCAGGCGGCTATTCTTTTTTTATCGCTCAATCCAGAATGGTATAGTAAAACGGGCGCAGTAAATCGCGCTTCAAAGCGTGCAACGGTTTGTGGTGTTAATGAAATTTCAGGAACGAGTACCAATGCTTGTTTATTTTTTTTCAGCGTTTCTGCAATCACGCGTAAATATATTTCTGTTTTTCCGCTGCCAGTAACGCCGGATAATAAAAAGGGTTGGAAATTTTTTGTTTCGATAATTGTATCAACTGCTATTTGTTGCTCAGCTGTTAATTTGAAATCGGCGTGCGTTGACCCCCTTTGAAAAAGGGGGTCGGGTTGCGGCAGCAACCCGGGGGGATTTGTAGCATCGCGAATCCTCTTCGGCAACGACCCCAAAATCACATCGCCAACAGGATGTTGATAATATTCGCTTGCCCAATGATAAAGTGATAATAATTTCTCGTCTAGTAAAGGCGATTCATCAATGATTGAAATAATGGATTTTAATTTATGAATAGGAAAATAAGATGATTCAGATAGTCCAACAATAACACCAATTAATTCTCGACGACCAAAAGGCACTTTAACGCGTTGCCCTAATTGATAATCAGTAGTATCAGGCGATGCTAAGTAATCAAACGTTTGTCTGAGCGGTGTGGGGATGGCAATTTGTAGAATGGTCATAAGCTTTACTCGACTTTCTGCATTCAATATCATAGCATTACTGCATTCAAAACAGACTAAAGAGAGTACCTCATGAGCAAGTTCAGCACCAATGAATTCAAAGGCGGATTAAAAGTCATGATCGATCAAGATCCGTATAGCATCTTAGAAAACGAATACGTTAAGCCCGGCAAAGGTCAAGCGTTTAACCGTGTGCGATTACGCAACTTGAAAACAGGCCGTGTGCTTGAGCGTACTTTTAAATCAGGTGATGTGCTTGAGGGTGCTGATGTGACGGATTGCGATATGCAATATTTATATTGTGATGGTGAGTTTTGGCATTTTATGAATCCAGAAACGTTTGAGCAAATTTCTGCAGGCGCAACCGCTGTGGGTGATACAAAACAATGGTTGAAGGAACAAGAAACCTACATTATGACTTTGTGGAATGGTGCGCCATTATTAATTGAGGCGCCTAATACAATCACACTGAAAATTACGCAAACGGATCCTGGTGTTCGCGGTGATACCGCGACAGGCGGTACGAAACCAGCCACATTAGAAACAGGTGCTGTTGTTCGCGTTCCTTTGTTTATTGAAGAAGGCGATATTATTAAAGTCGATACGCGTAAGGGTGAGTATCTGTCGCGTGCGAAAATATAATTAGCACAGAAACGCACCCGGAATCTTGAGCATGACCTGAAAACCTACAGCAATGGATTTTTTTTGCAATGAAGCTTATTTACATCGATGAATCAGGCAATACTGGTATACGTTCAGATGATTTATTGCAGCCATATCATTTGATTGCTGCATTGGTTGTCGATGATTATGCTGTGAGATCTGTTGAAAACGACATTCGCATGCTTGGATTAAAACATTGCGGTGAAGTTTCTCGTAATACTGACTTCGAATTTCATGGTTATGAAATTCATAAAGGAAAAGGTAGATATTTTTCCAAGTTAAAGGTGGAACAGCGCATTGAAATTGTAGAAGATTTATTAAAAGTTATAAAAAACCATAATCTTCAGGTTATCTATACAGTTATCGATAAGTTAGCAAATAAAGAAAATTTACATCCTCATCAGTTGGCCTTTTTATTTCTGATAGAGCATGTCGAAAATTATTTGGTTCGTGAAAATGCTTTAGGTTTGTTAATAGCTGATGAAAATCGTGATATTGAACAAAGATTGATTGATGATTTAGAGCGATTCAAAACAATAAATACCGGATTCGGTTCTCATTCAGTAAAGGTTGATCATATCATTGATTCGTTACATTTTGTAAAATCACATAACAATCATTTAATTCAGCTTGTCGATATTGTTGCTTATGTGCTTTTGCGTGGAAAGCGAGTGCAAGATGAATTGAGCGTGGTGTACATAGCACAGAGTAATTTATTTTTGGGTTGGCCTGATTGGGTGGAACAATATGCAACACTAAGACAAAAAACAGAATTAAGGCATCTTAATTTGTTGGCTCACAAACCATTTATCGGTAAAGAGTTCCCGGTTAAAACACTGCAGATATAAAAAAAGCCAACCAAGGTTTTTAAACAGGAGCTCAGTGACCTAAACCCACTCTTGGCTAGCTACAAATAAATTGTAACATGCCGATTTCGTTCTTTTCAATATTAATGGAACTAAAATTATGCTTTTGCCAGACTGGAAGCCAATTGTCACGCAAAAAAGCCTGCGGTTACGTGCTGAGCTATATGTACAAATTCGTAAATTTTTCGCAACTCGTCATATATTAGAAGTAGAAACACCATTATTATGCCAATATACCGTCACTGATCCACACATTGAAAGTTTTTCCGTCCCCATTAATGGGCAAAAAAATTATTATCTACAAACATCCCCTGAATACGCGATGAAAAGATTATTAGCACAAGGTTGCGGATCAATTTATCAAATCACAAAATCATTTCGCGTAGGGGAATTGGGCCATCAACATAACCCCGAATTTACCATGCTCGAATGGTATCGCCCTGATTTCAATCATCATGATTTAATGAATGAAATCAATGATTTTTTGCAATTTACTGTTAACACAGAATCTGCTGAAAAAATATCTTACCAGCAATTATTTTTAAATCATTTAAATATTGATCCATTAAAAATTAATTTATTAGAATTAAAGAAAGTCATTTTAGAAAATAATATAAATATTGATGCGGAAAAAATCGATCGCGACACAGCATTGCAAATTTTATTGTCGCATTTAATTGAGCCAACCATGGGAATCGAAAAACCCTTATTTTTATATGATTTTCCACCATCGCAAGCAGCGCTTTCAATTATTGAAAATGGGGTTGCGCAACGTTTTGAGTTATATATTAATGGGTTGGAAGTTGCAAATGGCTTTCATGAACTAACAGATGCAACAGAGCAATTAAAACGATTTGAAAAAAATCAGCGTGATCGAAAAGATAATGGTCAAACAATTCCTAAAATAGACCATTATTTTATAGATGCGTTAAAGTCAGGGTTGCCAAATTGTGCTGGTGTTGCGATTGGAGTGGATCGATTATTAATGCACCATGCAAAAACAAAAGATATTCAAGATGTGATAAGCTTTTCATTTGACAGGGCGTAAGGATGAAAATGCAGTTAACGAAGAAGCAAAAGTTAATTCTATGGATGGGCCTGCTTGTTGTTTATGGGTTTGCAGGGTTCATACAATCGCAGTTTCTGCTATCGCCCGATGATTTATGGTTAACACAATTGGCTGGCATTGTATTAAAGGGCGGAAATTATGTCTCAAATTTTTTTGAAACCACGCCGCCGATGGCCATTTTTATTTACACGCCAGAAATACTGCTTGAAAAAATGTTTTTCGTTCCTCGCATTTTTGGATTGCTACTCTACACGTTTTTTTGTGCCACCGCGCTACTTTTTATTTCTTATGTATTAATAAAAAAAATACTTTTAACCAGCCAAGAAAACTTACTGGTTGTCATGGTGTTAGCTTTATCTATTATGTTTCTTGTTTTGCCGGCCGAAGCATTTTCGCAACGCGAACATTTCTTTTTAATGTTGACAACACCTTATTTTTTGTTATTGACGTGTCGATTAGAAAATAAAAAAATAAATATAGCGCTTGCACTTTTCGTTGGAATATTGGGAGCGATTGGCTTTTTAATTAAGCCATTTTTTATTGTTATATTTATTTTATTAGAAGTGTATGCTGTGTTGATTTTTCATGCCCAACATAAAGAAAAGAAAGCGTATTTTAGACCGGAAATGTTGTGTGTTTTGATTGTGTTGCTGGGGTATTTGACGGTGATTGCTGTCTTTTTTAATGCTTATTTATCAACGATAGTTCCGATTACCCTTCGTTTTTATTATGAATCGTTTAGAGCGACATGGTTTGATTCTTTGGTACAGGTGCCTGTCATATCGTGTTTTTCAAGTTATTTAATTTATTTTGCCTGCTACAAAAACAATCCATTGAAAAAATTATCTTTGATTTGTGTTTTGGTATTAACTGGCGATCTAATTGTTTATTTTATACAAAATATTCCTTGGTATTATCATATCTTGCCAGCATTTTCGATTTCGATTTTTTTTAATATTTTTATGCTGGTGCTGTATATTAAACATAATCATCCACACAGTATTTTGTTGAATTTTGGAGTTGGATTGTTTTTGTTTATTTTGCCGGTCTATTGCCTGCTTGTTATGTTTATCCTAGAGGCTTCGCAAAAGAAAGGATACCAGTCGCTAATCTGTTTTTTGCATAAAACCGAATTTCATCAGCCAGTGTATATTTTATCTGCCTATCCATCGAGCTTTATTTCCGCTGTGTCTCATGCTGGCGCTTACCATCGCGGATCTTTCGAATTTTTATTGTGGATGCGTAATTATACTAACCTAGCATTTTTGAATATGCTGACCCATCGACAAAAAAAGGATGCAAATTATTTAGCGGGATTGGTGGCGCGTGATTTAACGCATCAACAACCAAAATTAATTTTTGTTGATACATATTGTGGATTGTTAATTAACGGCACAAAAATATGTGTAGAATATTTGCATTTTCTGAAAAAAAATAAGCGATTTTTGTTGGCATGGAAGCAATATCATTTTTTAATGTCCATGAAGAAAAATGGCAGTTATCAATTTGATGTTTACGCACGAAATGATGCTTTTCCTGCTGTTTTTCCGATTGTTTCGCCCAGTTGTAGTGTTTTTTCAGCATGTAATATTAAATCCCATTCAACTGCATTTTGCTCTGTTAATAAAATGACAGTAGACCCTAATCGAAAATGACCTATTTCATCCCCTTTTTGTAAATGTATATTTTTATCAGAATAATTCCATAGTGCCATAACCCGATTTTTTGATGGTGTGACAATGCCATGCCAATTCATTGCGATACTGCCCACAATCATGGCGCCAACAGCAATAAAAGCCATTTTTCCAATGCTTGTTTCAAAAACACAAATAACGCGTTCATTTAGTGCAAATAATCCGGGCACATTTTGAACGGAAGCAGGGTTAACAGAATATAATTTTCCAGGAACATAAATCATTTGCAATAATTTCCCAGCAATGGGCATGTGAAAACGATGATAATCTTTGGGTGCTAAATAAATTGTTAGGAATGAACCGTTTTCAAATGTTTTATTTAATGCTTTATTGCCAGCGCATAAGTCCAATAAATTAAAATAGGCGCCTTTGGCTTGTAATAATTTGTCTTTTTCAATTGCACCTAATTCACTGATACAGCCATCAACAGGGCTAATTATGCTATTTTCATTAAGGGCAATAACGCGTGCATTTGATTTTAATTCACGCGTAAAAAATTCATTGAATGTTTTAAATTCACGATAGTCTGTAATTTTTGCTTCTTCAATATTTACTTTGTAATGGGTAATAAATTTTTTAATTGCCCATCGGGTTATCAATCCAAGGCGGAGGTTGGCTAATTTCCCTGCTAGGTGAGATAGACAGTGTTGTGGAATTAAGTTTTGCAAATAAGATTTCATAATTATAGTTGATCTCTGTTTTTTAAAATAATGAGGCTGTTATAATGGTTCTTTAAAATGACAGCAAGGATATCACACTTGGAAATCTATTTGGTAGGCGGCGCAGTACGAGATGAACTTTTAGGCAAACCCGTGACTGAGCGTGATTGGGTTGTCGTTGGTAGCTCGCCTGCAGATATGATTGCAAAGGGATATCAACCGGTCGGTAAAGATTTCCCTGTTTTTTTGCACCCAAAGACACACGAAGAATATGCGCTTGCGCGAACAGAGCGAAAAACGGGCAAAGGCTATAAAGGTTTTCATTTTTATGCAACACCTGATGTCTCACTTGCAGATGATTTAATGAGACGTGATTTAACGATCAATGCGATTGCTAAAAATAATATAACGGGTGAATTGTTTGATCCGTATCATGGGCAAGCAGATATAAGACAAAAAATACTGCGCCACGTTTCGCCCGCGTTTTCAGAAGATCCTGTACGAATTTTACGGGTCGCACGTTTTGCATCTCGTTTTTATGATTTCAAAGTGCATCCAGAAACAAATACCTTGATGAAACAAATGGTGAAATCAGGTGAAATTGATGCGCTGGTTTCAGAGCGTGTTTGGAAAGAATTGTCACGTGCGCTTGTTTCAGAAAAGCCCGATCGCTTTTTTGAAGTATTAAAAAATTGTGATGCGTTGTTTGTTTTATTTCCGGAATTTAAGAACAATGCGAATTTGTCGGCGTTAAACAATGCAGTTAAAATGAGTCATGAAGGCACAGTGCGATTTGCTGCACTTTTATCGCATTTGCCACAGGATAAAGTAAAGGTGATTTGTACTCGTTTTCGTGTTCCCAGCGAATTTACAGAGCTGGCGATTTTGGTTTCAAAATACCATGATGTTTATCATCATTTAGAGGTGAGAAATGCAGAGCAATTATTATTTATTCTAAAATCAATCGACGCCTTTCGTCGTCCAGAACGATTTGCGCAATGGGTGCTTGCTTGTCGTGCTGTTTATAAAAATCAAAATCATGAATTAATTTTACTGAAGGCATTGGCTGCTACAAAAAATGTTGATATTAACGCATTGCTTGAAAAAAATTATCAAGGAAAAGCTTTTGCGGAGGCATTGCATCAGTTACAGCTGGTTCAGATTAAATTTTCCATTCCATAAACCAAATGATTCAATTCCATTATTTTGCGGCAACATAAAAATAAACCTGGCATCATGGCGTTTCTGTCTGACGCAGCATGGCGAATAATTAATTTTTCATAGGGACTTGCAAAAATCACATCTTGTTCTGCAAAAATGCCAGGCAATCGCACAGAATGAATTGGCATTGTTTTGCCAATTAATTCCGCCGTTTTTTTTGCTGTACCTGATGGCGCATCTAATTTTGCAGGATGATGGTATTCAATTATTTCAACATCAGGAAAATAACTTGCCGCATCCTGTGCGTATTTCATCATTAAAATAGCGCCGATTGAAAAGTTAGGGGCGATAATCGCGCCTTGCTTTTTTGCTTTACATTGTTGTGAGAGTGGTTCGATTTGTTCTAGCGTTAATCCTGTTGTGCCAATAATCGGGCGTGCTCCGGCATTAATGATAATTTGGGTATTTTCAAAAACAGTGGTTGGCGTAGTCCAATCAATTACAACATCGGCTTGGTGCTTTTTAATGATGCCGTATAAATCATCATCGCGTGATGAGGTTGCAACTAATTGCAAATCTTTTTCGTTTGCAATAGCGGCAACGGTTGTGCGACCCATTTTGCCGGAAGCGCCGTTGACGATGATCTTTATCATAGTATCTCGCGAGATAAGCGCGAGGGCTGCCGCCCCCGCTTCTGTGCTATTTATAATTACGCTCAGCAAACTGCCAATTCACCAGTTTCCAGAAATTTGCAATGTAGGCTGCACGATCATTGCGTGTGTCGATGTAGTAAGCATGTTCCCACACATCACAGGTTAGTAAAGGTTTTTTGCCCTCTAATAAGGGATTTCCTGCGTTGCTGGTTTGAATAATTTCTAATTCACCTACATTATTTTTCACAAGCCATGCCCAACCCGATCCAAATTGTGTTATGGCTGCTTTAGTAAAGAGCGTTTTAAATTCTTCAAAGGAAGCAAATGCCTTTTTAATTTTTTCAGCCAATTCACCAGTGGGTTCACCGCCAGCTTGGGGAGACAAACTATGCCAATAAAACGTATGATTCCAAATTTGTGCTGCATTATTAAAAATACCCCCTTTTGCTTTTAGCATAATTTCTTCAAGCGTCATGTGCTCAAATTCAGTACCTGGAATTAAATTGTTTAAATTGGTCACATAGGCGCGATGATGTTTTCCGTAATGATATTCAAGCGTTTCTTTTGAAATAGCGGGTGCGAGTGCATCCATCGCGTAAGGGAGGGTGGGTAATTCAAATGCCATGATTTATTTCCTTTTGGTTTATTGTTGAAATCACGATACAAGAGTTGAGCTGGCTTGACAAGTGCGTTATTCTGTCGATTCCCTAATTCTACGAGGTAATTATTATGTCATTAGTAACAAGACCCGCACCTGATTTTGAAACACAAGCCGTTCTCGGAAATGGTGAAATTGTAAAATACCATTTTAAAACAGAAACGAAAGGTAAATATGTTTTGGTTTTCTTTTACCCGCTCGATTTTACCTTTGTTTGCCCATCTGAATTAATTGCCCTAGATCACGCGATGAAAGAATTTAAAGCGCTTAATGTGGAAGTGTTGTCAGTATCAATTGATTCACAGTTTACGCATAATGCATGGCGTAATACGCCGATTAACAAGGGCGGTATTGGCGAAGTGAAATACACGATGATTGCAGATGTAACGCATTCGATTGCCCGTTCATATGGTGTTGAACATCCTGAAGCGGGTGTTGCATTGCGTGGCGCATTTATTATTGATCGTGACGGCATAGTTCGGTCTGAAATAATTAATGATTTACCATTGGGTCGCAGCATGGCTGAAATTATCCGTATTATTGATGCATTACAATTCACTGAAAAACACGGCGAAGTGTGTCCAGCTAATTGGAAAAAAGGCGATAAAGGGATGAAAGCATCCACTGCGGGTGTCGCTGCTTATTTGGCAGAAAATGCAGATCAACTGTAATATAATCCCCCCAATAAAATAGCGGTATAGCCTATTTTTTACGAGGGGGGTTTAGTCCAATGGCACTACCTTAAGCGATAATGTTTTCTCTCGTGCATAAAAACAGTTGCAATTTCATCATCTGTTTTGCAGTTTTGAAAAGCATTTTTAAATTGCTGGGTATGTGTCAGAGGATCATATTTCGGCGTTGATAATTTATTTCTGTTAGCAAAATTATTTTTTTGATGGGTGATTGATGGGTCCCATCCAAAAAATTGTGCAGCACTTTCATAAATCATTTCTGTTGCGCGGTATTTCGCTTCCATACTGTAACCGGCAATGTGCGGTGTTCCAATGATCACTTTATTCAGCAATTCAAGGGATATTTTGGGTTCATGCTCCCATACATCTAAACACAATGTAATATTTTTATGATTTAATAATGCTTGTTGATCAATAACACTGCCACGTGAGGTATTGATTAATACCGCACTTGATTTTATTTTTTTTAACAGTATTTCATTAATCATGTGATACGTTGGAAATAGCCCCGTTTTGGTTAATGGCGTGTGAATTGAAATTAAATCTGCATACGCTATTAATTCATCTAACGAAACAAAATGATAACGTAATTTTTCGGTTAATAGCGGGTCATAAATTATTACATTAAATCCCAAGGCTTGTAATAAATCAGCAACCAGTCGACCAATACGACCAAAGCCAATAATGCCCGCTGTTAATGTTGATCCGGTTAAATAATTTTTTTTCTGTAGAACGGCGATGCAGTCAGAAACATACTCAAAAACAGCTTGTGAATTTGCGCCTGCGGCCGTGGCGAGGAAAATACTTTGCTGAGTGAGCCAATCTGTTTCAATGTGATCGGTGCCAGTGGTTGCGGTACCGACAAATTTAACGGATGTGTTGTTCAATAAATGAGCATTAATTTTTGTTACGGTGCGCGTTAATAAAATATCTGCGTCAATTAAATCATGATGAGCTATAGACTCACCGGGTAGCATAATAATGCTATCGCAGGGCGTAAAAAACTCAGCGATATAAGGGATTTTATCATCGGCCACTAGTTTCAAAATTATCTCTTTATTTTGCTCATCTACGATTCAAAAAGATACAGGGTTCCTGTAGACTGGTAAAGTTCATTTAGGGACAAAAGGCAGTTTAGATGCGGAAATTTCTCCTCATATTATTTATAATGCAGCAAATAAGCTGTTTTAATGCTTATGCGCTTGAAGCATTGCCTGAGCCCACTGTTTCACCCGATACAGCAGCATTACCACCACCAGCCCCAGCCCGTTTCAAACCCACGCAAACAGATTGGTATGCCAAAGTGTATGGTGATTCTGTTGAGGGTCATCGTTTGTTGCGTCGTGCTGAAGCAGATTCAGAATCCAGTTACCCCCATTCCTACGAGCCTGTTTTGGATGAAGGCGCTGCAAAATTACCCAATCCTGAATCGTTGCCGCCTGTCGCAAGACACATGAGTTTATTTGAAGCGATTGCCTTATCGCTTCGGAGTAATCCTGCTGTCCGTATTGCAGAATTAAACCGAATCAGTAATAAATTTGCACTGGAAGTTGCATTACAACCATCGAAAGTGCAGTGGTCTCCGTTTACATTAACATCAACAGTAGTGAATGGCGCTTATCCAACCTGGTCAACCGGAACCGGTATTGCTGTGAATGCGCCATCGGGCACCAGCTTTTCAGATACGTATACGAATAATTTATTAGGCGGCATAGGTAATCAGGCTTTGCAGATCCAGCAGCAGATTTTGAAGGGATTTGGGTTTGCAGTGAATGACGTTCCTTATGAAAACGCTTATGACAATGAAAAAACAGCAAGACTTACTTTTAAAAATAGCGTGATTACTTCTGTTGTTGCGGTGATCAACGCTTATCGCACATTGGTTCAAGCGTATGGTACGCTGGTTACTAATAAACAAAATTATACGAGCCAAGCGCAAGATGTTGCTAATGCTAAATTAGAAGTAGAAGCTGGGACCTTGGCACCCAGTGAATTGTTGCAAGAAGAATCCAGTGTGGCATCCGCACAATTGAGCGTGGTTCAGGCGCAACAATCCCTGCGCACGGATTATCTCTTGTTTTTAACATCACTAGGCCTGAGATCGGATGCTAATATCATTATCGATCAATCCATTCACGTAAGAAATGCACACGTCCCAACATTAAAAAAATGTACTGAAATTGCATTAAAAACCAATATTAATTATTTGCAAGCTTTGTTAGCTTTGAAAATAACCAAGCGGGCGTTAATCACGGCAAAAGATGCACGAAAATGGACTTTGAGTATGACTGCTGCCACAACGGTTGGCAGTCAACGCACAGCCTTAGGTTCACCGATTGCCAACACATCAACTAATCCTAGTTTGGCTTTTAGCTTGAGCGTTCCTATCGACCAAATTAATTTAAAACAAAATGAAGTAAACGCGAAAATTGCGATTGAAACAGCCGAAATGAATTTAACACAAACAAAAGAAACCTTAATCAGTAATGTCATGAATCAATGGGATCAAATTCGTAATGATCAAGAACAAATTAAAATTTCAGAAGATGGTGTGATACTAAATGAGCAAACAGTGAAAAATTCGAAGTTACAATTAAAATATGGAAAAATACCTGCATTTCAATTAACCACCCTAGAACAAACTTTGTTGTCATCACAAATTGCATTGATTTCAACAAAAATTAGCTATTTAAATGATATAACAACGCTTTATCAAACATTGGGTATCACATTAGATAAATGGCACATTAAACTGAGATATTAAAGAAGATTGTGGAGCAACTATGCGAATCATTATTTTATTATTATCATGCGTTTTTTTATTAACAGCATGTGACCAAAAAAATAAAAAAAATAAAATTCAAAAAACGCAAATAATAGTGGCAAAATTGGAAACGCCGGTCAAGAAATTATATTTTACGGGTGATTTATTTCCCATTTCGACAAGCGCGGTGATTAGTCCTGTTGGGGGAAATATTTCAGCAATCGACTTTACTTATGGAGAACGCGTAAAGGATGGACAAAAATTATTGATTATTGATTCAAAGCCGTTATCCGATAGTTATCGTAAAGCAGTTAATGATTTCTTAACAAAAAAACAAGCGTATGTGACGGGTAAAACAACTTTCGCCGGGACAGAAGTATTATATAAAGCGGGTGTGATTGCAAAAAATGATTATATTACTGCGCAAACATCGTTTGATAGTGCGAAGTTAGATTATTTACAGTCGCAGTATGCATTAGAAAAAGTATTGCGCACAGCCAAGGTGGATTCAAAAAAAATTGAATCATTATCATTGTCTGATACCACCAAGGTAAATACAATTTTAGAGCGACGTTTTCAGCATATTGAAATTCCAGCAACAGGAACAGGTGTTGCGTTATTTCCACAACCCAAAACAAATAGCGCAGGGGGTACCACATCAGGAAAATTGAGGGTGGGTGATTCTGTTAAGGAAGGCGACCTCTTGCTATCCATTGGGGATTTGAGTGGATTGAGTGCTACTTTTGATGTGAGTGAAGTGGACATTGATCGTATTCGTGAAAATATGGCTGTGATTGTGACGGGCAATGCATTCCCGGGTACACAATTGAAAGGCGTTGTGACGGCCGTTTCTGTGCAGGCAAATCAAGGGGGCGGTGGTGGCGGCGGTTTAAGCATGTTTACCGTTAAAATTAATATTCCGAAAATAGCTGTAGATGTTATCAAAAAAATTCGCGTGGGGATGACTGCCAAATTTGAAATTGATATTAAAGGCACGCCGCATATTATGTTGCCAGTGAATGCAGTGACACAACAAAATGGTAATAATGTTGTCATGGTCTCAGGTGCTAATGGAAAAATAAAAGCGACGCCGGTGTTAGTGGGTGAAACATCATCAACGCAAATTGTGATTATTAGTGGCGTGAATGTGGGCGATAAGGTAGTGGTGCCTGAATAGCGACAGTGAGCACGCATAGGCGATGAATGAGCGAACGCGTGAGTCAGAAGCACGCACGCAGGAAGCGCCAGCTTCCTAAGTAAGTGCGTTGGGTGGCCCAGCGAAGTAAAAAAACGAAGCGCCAGACGTGTGAATGAGCGAACGCGTGAGTCAGAAGCACGCACGCAGGAAGCGCCAGCTTCCTAAGTAAGTGCGTTGGGTGGCCTAGCGAAGTAAAAAAACGAAGCGACAAACTATGATTAAGTTAGACAACGTAAAAAAATCCTACCGCATGGGCGATTCTATTTTCGAAGCGCTTAAAGGGATTAGCTTAACCATTGAACAAGGAGAGTTGGTTGCAATTGTGGGTCCGTCGGGTTCTGGAAAATCTACGACAATGAATATTTTGGGCTTGCTAGATAAACCCACGAGCGGAAAATATTATTTAGATGGTATGGACACATCGAAATTTTTAGGCGATGAATTATCGGCATTACGTAATAAGCGATTGGGTTTTATTTTTCAGCAATTTTTTTTATTACCCAAATTATCCGCAATTGATAATGTGATGTTACCTTTAACTTATCGTCATGAAGATAAATTAAGTGCGAAGGCCATGAGTGATTTAGCGATGGCGATGTTGGCAAAAGTCCATATGGAAAAATTTGCTCATCACCGTCCCACTGAATTATCTGGTGGACAACAGCAACGTGTTGCGATTGCCAGAGCCTTAATTGGAAAGCCGAGTATTATTATGGCGGATGAGCCGACAGGGGCGTTGGATACGAAAACAACGCAACAAATTATGGATTTATTAACGAGTCAAATGGAAGAGATAGGCGCGACAGTGGTGATTATTACGCATTCCTTAGAGGTTGCAGCACAGTGTCATCGCGCAATACATATTCGTGATGGTTTGCTAATTGATCCAGAAGCGCTAGAAAAAAAGAGTCATTGATGAAAATACTACCCTACATTCGAGAAGCCGTTGTGAATATCATGAGTGCGAAATTACGCTCATTTTTGGCTATTTTAGGTGTATTAGTAGGTACGGGGTCTGTTGTTGCCTTAATTTCATCAAGCCAATTAGCGACCGCGCATGCACTTGCGCAATTTAAATCTTTGGGTACAAATTTATTGTCAGTTAATATTCGCGACGCATCTTATGGGAAAAAAAGCGCTGATAGCAGAAATTTTCAATTATCCGATACGCCAAGATTACAGAAATCATCTTCCGAAATTATGTTAGTGGCACCCTACACAATTGGTTTTCAATCAATGTATTTCGGTATTACTAATTTAAATGGTCAAATTATTGGTGCAACACAAACATTTGGAGAGATTGCAAAAATTCACATTGATCGCGGACGTTTTGTTTCTTATTTAGATGCCCATAATTTTTTCTGTGTGATTGGCGCAAAGCTTGCAGATAAAATTAGTAAAGCAGGGCAGGATCCTTTGTTTAATCAAATTCGCGTGGGCAAGGAAATTTTTACTGTCATCGGTGTTATGAAACCCTGGCCTCGAAACATGTTTATTTTAGCAGACCTCAATACAAGTATTGTTATTCCAATACAAGCCGCTTCTTTTTTAGATAAAAACACCCACATCACAGATATTTTACTGCGATTGGTGAAACATCCTAATATTAATTTAGTGGAAAAACAAATTACGGCCGTGATGAAAACACTGTTACCAAAGAAAAAAGTGTCTTTTAATAGCCCATCGCAATTTATAAAATTGATTGCGAAAAGTCGACAAACCTACACAATGTTATTAATTGCAATTGGCAGCATTTCATTGGTTGTGGGTGGCATTGGTGTAATGAATATTATGTTGGTTTCTGTTATCGAGCGTAAGCGTGAAATTGGTATTCGCATGGCGATTGGTGCGCGACAGATGGATATTTTGCGAATGTTTTTAATTGAATCTATTATGTTGACATTATTTGGCGGGTTTTTAGGTGTGGTTTTTGGTGTATTTACATCTTTTGTTTTAGCATTATTTTCGCATTGGCAATTTTATCTTTATGGAACGCCGGTCATTTTAGGATTTGCTGTTTCCGTTCTTGTGGGGATTATGTCTGGGTTTTACCCTGCGTGGCGTGCATCGAAATTAGATCCAATTGAAACCTTGAATTCAGCTTAAATCGGTTTAACTTAAAGTGTTTTAAGTTATGATGGTTTAAGTTGTTACATTCAACGCAATCAGAGATTACTATGTTTAGATCGAATTGATGCTTCATACTATTATACTTATTTAAATAAAGTGTACGCCGTTCTCAACTTTTACAGCAACCTCTAACAGTGCCAATGGAAGCGAGAGCGCTAGCGACCGCGAAACTTGCGCGTTCAATAACGTTTTTTTATGATCGGACAAATACGAACAAAACCCTGTTATTAAAGATGTAATACAGATGTCTTGTTTAGAAAAATAGTCTATATTAAAACATATTGATTTTCAGGGAGGATATAATCATGCCGCGAGTAACTGTTGCAGATGTGTTAGTGGATACATTAGCAGGCGTGGGTGTTAAAAGAATTTATGGTGTAGTGGGCGATTCATTAAATGGAATAACAGATTCACTGCAACGAAAAAAAAATATCGCCTGGATTCATGCCAGACACGAAGAATCCGCTGCGTTGGCTGCAGGGGCAGAAGCGCAATTAACAGGTGACTTGGCAGTTTGCGCAGGCAGTTGTGGACCTGGCAATTTACATTTAATAAATGGTTTGTTTGATGCGCATCGTAGTGGTGCACCTGTACTTGCAATCGCAGCACAAATACCCACTGCTGAAATGGGTGGAAATTATTTTCAAGAAACGCATCCAGAAATTTTATTTCAAGAGTGCAGTTGTTTTTGTGAGTTGGTATCGTCACCCGATCAAATGCCAAGAATGTTGGCAATGGCAATACAAGCTGCTTTAACGCAAGGGGGTGTGGCCGTCTTGGTTATTTCAGGTGATATTGCATTGCAGAAAGCAGTAGATGAAAAACCGGCTACGTGGCCGCGTCGAGCAAACCCCATTATTACGCCAAGCCATGATGAATTAATGCAAATGGCGACATTATTAAATGCAGGTAAGCGCGTAACATTATTGTGTGGGCATGGTTGTGCTGGTGCGCATGCAGAATTGATGCAGCTGTGTGATGCACTGAAATCCCCTGTGGTGCATGCATTACGCGGCAAAGAGCATGTTGAATATGACAATCCATACGATGTGGGAATGACCGGATTTATCGGGTTTTCTTCTGGTTATTACGCGATGGAAGATTGTGACACGTTATTGATGCTTGGCACTAATTTTCCTTACAGGCAATTTTATCCTTCGCATGCGAAAGTAATTCAGGTAGATATTTCTGGAACTGCTATTGGGCGTCGTTGCCCAGTTGATTTAGGTGTTATTGGTGATGTTAAAGAAACGATCCGTGTTTTATTGCCGTTATTAAAAAAGCATGACGATTCTACATTTCTTGATAAAGCAGTAAAACATTATCACAATGCGCGAAAAGGATTAGATGAATTGGCAACTGGAACATCCGGTAAACAATACATTCATCCGCAATACCTTGCAAAATGCGTCAGTGAAATTGCAGCAGACGATACCATTTTTTCATGCGATGTCGGAACGCCAACTGTGTGGGCAGCACGATATTTAAAAATGAATGGAAAACGTCGATTATTAGGTTCTTTTAATCACGGTACGATGGCTAATGCATTATCACAATGTATCGGTGCGCAAGCTACTTTTCCACATCGACAAGTTATTGCTTTGTGTGGTGATGGTGGCTTTACCATGTTGATGGGAGATTTTATTACACTTACACAGTCAAAATTGCCTATTAAAGTTGTTATTTTTAATAATGGTGTTTTAGGTTTTGTTGAATTAGAAATGAAGGCGGCTGGATTTTTAGATTTTGGAACTGACTTACAAAATCCGGATTTTGCAGCAATGGCAAATGCGATGGGTATTTATGGGAAGCGTGTGACTGATCCGGGTGATCTGAATACTGTTTTGCATGATGCATTTGCACATCCTGGTCCGGCATTAATCGATGTAGCGATTAATCGTATGGAATTGGCAATACCGCCAACAATTACCATTGAACAAATTAAAGGGTTTGGTTTATACACCACTAAAGCAATTATGGATGGACGCGGTGCAGAAGTACTTGAACTGGCAAAAAGTAATTTGTGGCGATAATAAAAAAAGGGACATTATCATGCAAAAACGCGAAATTGAATTCGATAAAGACGGCAAGCCTTTTATTTCTGTTGCTTTACGCGGTTACGCGCTATTGCAAGATCCGAAATTAAATAAAGGTTCTGCCTTTACATCTGAAGAGCGAAAAATATTTGGTATCAACGGACGATTACCCAATCGTATTGAAACATTACAAGAACAAATAAAGCGTTCTTATGAACAATATCAGGAAAAGCAAAGTGATTTGCAAAAAAATATTTATTTAAATGCATTGCATGATAATAACGAAGTATTATTTTATGCTTTATTAAAAGCCCATTTAGAAGAAATGTTGCCGATTGTCTATACACCAACGGTTGCAGAAGCAGTTGAAACGTTTAGTTTAGAGTTACGTCGTTCGCGTGGTTTGTTTGTTGCTTACCCTGATATTGATGATATCGACGCTATTCTTGATCAGCGATTAAATAAGGAAATAGATTTAATTTTAGTAACTGACGGTGAAGGCGTTTTGGGTATTGGTGATTGGGGTGTGGGTGGTATGCATATTTGCATTGGAAAATTTATGGTTTACACCGCGTGTAGCGGATTAAATCCTAATCGTGTTTTACCCATTCAATTAGATGTTGGTACCAATAACGAAAAATTATTAAAAGACCCGGATTATTTAGGCTGGCGTCATGAGCGCGTTACTGGAAAAGACTATGATAATTTTATCGATAAATTTGTCAAAGCGGTGCAGAAAAAATTTCCAACGGTGTATTTACATTGGGAAGATTTTGGTAGAAACAACGCACGTAAAAATTTATTACGCTATCGAGATTCAATGGCTACTTTTAATGATGATATGCAAGGAACAGGTGCCACGGCATTAGCCTGTGTTTTATCGGGTTTAATTGCAAAAAAAGAAAATATTAAAGATCAACGTGTCGTATTTTTAGGGGCAGGAACTGCTGGCTGCGGTATTGCTGATCAATTTTGTCAGGCGATGATGGCTGACGGATTGTCAGAAACAGATGCACGCAAAAATTTTTGGCTAGTGGATCGGCAAGGATTATTATTGAAAAATACAGCTGAATTGGCTGATTTTCAAGAACCCTATGCGCGTGATCCAAAAGAAATTGAAAATTGGAAAGTAGAAAACAAAAGTAATATTACTTTAACTGAAGTGATTAAAAATATTAACCCTACAATTTTAGTGGGTTGTTCAACTGTGCAAGGTGCATTTACAAAAGAAATTGTGCAGAGTATGGCAGCTAATTGTGAACGCCCTATTATTTTGCCCTTATCTAATCCAACCAATCATTGCGAAGCAACGGCGGAAGATTTAATGAATTGGACGGATGGAAAAGTATTAATGGCTTTGGGTTCGCCATTTCCACCGGTTAATTTTAAAGGAAAAACTTATCCTGTTTCGCAAAGTAATAATGCATTTGTGTTTCCAGGCTTGGGGCGCGGTATTATTGTTTCAAAAGCAAAACGTGTTTCAGATGAGATGATACATGCGGCATGTGAAGCATTGAGTGTGGTGTCACCTGCGCGCAAAGATCCTACGGCGCCTTTATTGCCGAATATTGCCAACGCTGCCGACGTTGCTGATAGCATTGCATTGGCAGTGGCCAATAAAGCACGCGAACAGGGGCTGGCGACCGTCGATGAGCGTGTTGATTTTGAAAAGGCATTGAAAGCACAAAAGTGGGCGCCACAGTATCTGCCTTATAAAGCAATTTCGCCTGTGAGTGCGGAAGATCAAAAGTGCTTTGGCTCATAAAATACCTCAGTTGTGAATATAGGTGCCGCAAAATCTTTCGCAGCAGCCCGTTTAGATTTGACATATTTTTGGTTGGCCAACTCTTCATGCGCGGCAAGTTCCGTCATGCTGCCCCTGCCGCTGCTTACGTGTCTTTCCTTACAAGCAAATTGATATCCGATACCAGCAATAGTTAATGGGTTATGGAGTGCAACATCATCCATGGAGTCGTCAGAACTTTGCAATATATTGGCACATTCATTAAAACGAGGTTGTCGAGTCCGAGCTTGCTGGGTCAGCAAGCGTGTCGATATCCCGATTCTGTAATAGTAATATGGGATAAATTGTGACTGCTTATCTACTAGATAATCAATGCCCTGGTTTATATCTTGCCTGACGGCCATTGATGCATTTCGTTGCGCCCAGCCAACCAATTGAGTGTGAATTAGCATGAGCATTGCGCTTCTCTTCTCGTAGTTATAAGTGAGGCTACAGGTTTTTTTCCAAACGGTTTGACGATTTTCTGCTGCAGCAAGAATATGGTAATTGTTGAAAATAATTTCTAGCTGCATATGCTTGACAAATTTTTCTCTGAAGTGATTTAATTTTTCGACTATGGTAAGTTCGTCAAAGGGTTTTTTGCGAGCGGTATTCGTTTGAAAAGGTGAAACACCCGTTTTTAGAACAGCCTCCTTAAACCCACTTAATTTTTGAGTTGCTAACAAGTCATCAAATGCGTGATTGACGATATTGAAATCGACACTTTTGGGGAGGATCGCTAAAATAGCATCACTGTAAATTGTGAAATCAAATGCATTGGCTGCTTGGGCTTGCTGATGCGCTTCAACCATTTTTTGTATATCCTTACTTACTAGCGCCTCCTTGCAAGCGATGATACTTTCTTTGATTAACCGAATTTTCTTTTCAATTGCCTGATATCGTTCTGAATCAAAGGGTAATTTCGATAATTCAATTTCATTTTCTTTTAGCGTGTCATCGTGTATAGCAGAATAACGGTATAAACTTTTCTCGTATATTTCCATTTGTTGGCGACGCATTTCACCTAAACCATCCATTGGATTATGTGCTAAATCTGTTTTTAAGCGTGCAAAGTATTTTTGCATTTTTTCAGCCATCTGAAAGTCGTCAGTCATAATGGCAACTTGAAGTGCTGTTACTGTATATTCCATACCAAGAGAATTTTTCACGGCTGCTTTTTTTAATAATGATAATGGGTCAGCATTGAGAATATTGATCACCATGTCTTCTTGACCACGCATAGCAGCGTCTACAAGCATGTCGTGATTTATGCTGCGTGACTGAAAAAATATTGGTCTTTTTATGGCTGCGGCATATTGGCCTATGTCTATTATTGTTGAATGTTCAATACCCAAAATAAATGTGCCAACAAGATAGTGTAAAACAGCAAAACACAGAAATGGTTTTTTTTGATTTGTATACAAAATTTCGCTATCGAAACTGGCTATCAGTAAAAACAAGGCGCCGCCATTACTCCAATTTCCAGTAACATCATGGTTACTGTCTCCCTCCCATTTTTTACCGCGCCATGCGCGGTTAATGCGAAGAGATTGAGCGTTCAATCTGTCTGAACTCATTACAGGTTTTGTCGTGCCGTCAGTTTGTTGGAGATAAGTTAGAAAAATATTTTTTGATGGAAAGATCATTGTATTTCACCGCTGCGATTTATATTTCATGCCTATCCGGTTGTAACATAATATTCGCAATATTATGTTACAACCGAATAGGCAGGTTATATTTTACCAAAAAGTAGATTGTTCAACTGCTAACGCATTTCCGTCGCACAGATTGTCTTCTGTTTCTGCGGTCAAATTATTTTTTTTGGGTCTGGTATGCTCAAAAACATAAAAATTGCGTTCTTCTATAAGGGCAAAATGGGTGTAATCATTGTTAGTAACTATTTTTTCATTATTGAAGGAAAAAACTGAGCCATTTTGTGAAATTATTTTTTCTAAACTATCGGCCGTATCAATCATTGCAAATGCACAACATTTCGTTTTCCGTAGCTGTCGCTTACAGTCTAGAACACAGTTTCGCCCTGCTATTTTATTTAAAATCTCTGTTAATTCTTCATTGGTTATATTTCTGGGAATTGTTCCAATAAACAAATTAGCGTTTCCTTCTTTATCGTTGTTTTTAGCCGGAAATAGACTGCCATAAAACTGAGGACTCGATATGCATTCCGGTTTAACAGTTATGCATTCTGGTTTAACAATTGCTAACGCATTTTCGTCGCGCAGATTGTCTTCTGTTTCTGCGGTCAAATTATTTTTTTTGGGTCTGATATGCTCAAAAACAAAAAAATTGCGTTCTTCTATAGAGGTAAAATGGGTGTAATCATCGTTAGTAACTGTTTTTTCATTAGTAAAGGAAAAAACTGAGCCATTTTGTGAAATTATTTTTTCTAAACTATCGGCCGTATCAATCACTGCAAATGCACAACATTTCGTTTTCTGTGGTTGTCGCTTACAGTGTTGAACACAGTTTCGCCCTGCTATTTTATTTAAAATCTCTGTTAATTCTTCATCGGTTATATTTCTGGGAATTTTTCCAATAAACAAATTAGCGTTTCCTTTTTTATCGTTGTTTTTAGCCGGAAATAGACTGCCATAAAACTGAGGACTCGATATGCATTCCGGTTTAACAATAATGATGGGATGTGGTGTAAAAATTTCGGTTTGGATTGGTTTGATAAAAGTAATTTTGCTGGTTTTCACAGTACGGTTATGGGGATCGTCGGAGACATAGGAATAAGACAATTTTCCATCAAATGAAAGTAATTTATCGTAAGCTGTTTTTGTTTTAAGCACAACTCTTGCAAAACAGTTTTGATATCGTACGCAAAATAACACGCAACCTTCTTCACCCGTTAAAATATCCAAAATTTTTATCAATTTATAGGGTGTTGTCTTATAATGAAGGTGCCCAACAAATAAAACAAAAACTTTTTGCATGTTAAATGGCATGTTAAATTGTTGCTCGTTTTGCGTGGTAGCTGACGGCTCAAAGGGTTTTGCATTTACATTTAAAGCTGAATTTCTCATTACAATATTCCCCCAGGAGTTAATTTTTATATTTCGTACATGTTCCTAAGTGGCGAATTCGGATTAAACTGTCTCAAACTATATCGTATGAAACTTAAGGAAATCTTAAAGATAAAAAAGATAAAAAACAATCCACTGCGATTTCACCAAAGTTCATAAACCGACCACTTTTCTTAAATATCGCATACTAAGCGCCGCCTTATGACGTTTTAATCCGACACCTGCTTTATACGATTTTTCTCGCTCAAGTAATGCCAAAACAATTTTGCGCATTGCAGCCAGATTTTGATCTGCAAAGCCACGATAAAT
>Ga0155553_105_pt1 | contig 38408 bp, 32 predicted proteins | sample RifCSPhighO2_12_FD_107210 | JGI IMG/M metagenome (GOLD analysis project Ga0155553, IMG submission 107210) | Gammaproteobacteria bacterium RIFCSPHIGHO2_12_FULL_38_11
CTGAACAGTTCGAACGAAAATTCTGAGATGATTTTAAGATAAATAATGGACAGAAAAGAAAAAATAGTTTAGTAATCAAGCCCCTAGGTTAGTCGCCTAGATTTAAAGAAATCTTAAAAAGGAGCTTGATTGTGGAAAAAGTTACGCGCATTTGTGTTTTAGATCAACCGTTATTTAAAGTGTTTTTGAGTTTGAAGGATCCGCGCGTTGGTGGCCGTTGTTTATACCCACTCATCAACATTATTTTTATTACATTGTGCGCATTAATTGCCGGTTGTGATGGATGGAAAGCAATTGAAGCTTTTGGCCGTGAAAAAATTCGATGGTTGTCGCAATTTATCAATTGCGAAAATGGCATACCGAGCCATTTAACATTTGCACGTGTTATTGCTCGCATTGATCCGAAATTACTTGAGGGTTGTGCCAGAGAATGGTTTCAACAAATCTATCAATTAGAAATGTGGGATATTATTAATTTTGATGGTAAAACTGCCTGCGCTTCAGGTCATGTAAATGGTGATAAAAAGAATATGCATTTGGTAAATGCATTTTCACCAAAGCACAATGTTGCATTGGGATCTGAGCGCGTATCAGAAAAATCAAATGAGATTAAAGCCATCCCAGTTTTATTAAAAGAATTAAATATTGCAGGCACAATTATTACCTCAGATGCAATGGGAACACAAAGAGGAATTGCTAATTTAATACGGAAAAAACAGGCTCATTATGTATTAGGCTTAAAAGAAAATCACAAAAGATTTTATCGTTATGTTGAAGCTACTTTTAAAAAAGCAGATGAGCTGAATTATCAAAATATGGTGAGCGGTGATAAAAAAACAAATGATTATGGGCATCAACGCATTGAAGATCGCGAATATACAATTTTACCGATGATGTATTTTTTTAAGCATGAAAAAAATTGGAGAGACTTGCAGGCAGTTGTTCGTGTTAAATCAAGCACGCACAGATTACAAAAAAATAAAGATGATGAATCAGCAGCGCGGTACTACATCACATCCATTCCATTTAAAATGTGCGATAAAATGTGTGAAGCCATTCGCGCGCACTGGTCTATTGAAAATAAACTGCACTACAAATTAGATGTTGGAATGCATGAGGATGACTGTCAAATTTATCGTGGTTTTGCAGATCAGAATTTTGCTGCGATGCGAAAAATTGTTTTGGCGTTGCTGGAAAAAGAAAAATCGTACAAGGCGGGCATCGAATTAAAACGGCATAAAGCGGCGCTCAGTACCCGATATTTAAGAAAAGTGGTCGGTTTTTAAACTTTGGTGAAATCGCCGTGGTGATAACAAATAAGACGCTCCAATCTAATATTTCCTTAATATACAGTAGGTACAATTATGGTAATTTCTTGTGAAATTTTAACCAAAAGGTGATTTTTATGTCGAGAACAACAATAACCGCAGAATTCTTGTTCGATGAAAATAATGATTTAAGCACGGATGGCAAAAAGTACTTAGCAGAAATCTGCTCGCCTCCTACAGATAAAAAAGATGCATTGGAATCACTTCTGGCGCATTACGAAGAATTTACAGAATTACAACAAAAAAGGCTGCTGCTCTTTTCAAACTACCGTAACCAAAATATCACCTTATTCATAACAGCTCTGCTCAACGATCCAGCGAGCTTTGAAAAATTATACACGAGATTTAAAAAATTAGATGCTGAATCTAAAATACAAATTTTAGTTTCTGAAACACAAACCGGGATAAATGCCTTAATGGCTTCCATTTTTTTGCCTGATGATGGGAAAATTTTCTCTAGGTTATTGAAGCATGTCCAAAAAATAATCGATGAAGAAATAAAAGAAGCGCTACTACTCAAAGCCCTCAACAAAGCAACAGATGAAAACAATTTTACTGCAGCAGCATTATTAATTGATTATATAAAGCCAAATGAAGCGCTTTTAAAAAAAGCAATAGAGAAGAAACAATATTTTCTTCTTGAAAAAATGCTTGATAAATATTTTTCAGCTTTCATTAATATAGCATCAGGTACAACAAGCACTGATAATATATTATTTTTTGCGATGGAAAACTATTTCACAGATTCAGAAGCAAAAAAACTTCTAAGTAATCTTATCCTGAAATTAGACGAAATGTCGCCTGAAGTTATTCATAAGGCCGTACTCTCTACACACTATAGACACAATGCCTTAGTATGTGCGCTATTAGCAGAAACAGAAAATCGATTAACCTGTTTTTCAGATAAAACGCAATTTCAAGATATAACACTGATTAGTACCATATTAAAATTAATGAAGCTATTATCACCTGAAGTCCAAAAAGAAATTTTTATGCGAGAATTTAATGAAATTTACTTTTCTAGCGATATTGCGCAAGTTTATGAAAAAGAGGATCATCCAAAATATGTGATTAAAAATTACGGCCATAAATATAAATGGAATATGGGGAACATACTACTGACATTAACTAATTTCTATAACCAAACAACATATAACAGCGCGCGCGAAAAAGAAAATGCATTTATCAGCGTAAGTGCACTTAATCACAAGGAATTTAACAGCAAGGAATTAGCACTTAGCGCCATAAAAAAAGAAATGGATGAAATAAATACCGCCACAAATCCTTCTCTGTTCGTTTCATATCTTGATGCTTTATTTTCATATTCTCAAATTGCTGATGATATCAATGAAGTGTTTAACCAGCTTCCTATTCTTGTTGCTGCAATCGCATTAAACGCGATTTTAGGGCTTTATGCCTTAAAAAATTCTTTTCAAGCTGACGTGATTGATAAATATTCCCCTGCTTCGTTTTCTAATTACGACGAATTTATTGCGCTTGTATTATCATGCATTGGCAAGGGATGTGAATTCCAGCTTGATGCAAAAGTTTTTATTGAATTTCTGATGAACGCTGATCCAATAATCATTCTTAAGTCATATGAAAATAAAATAAATAAATTTATTCTTGAACAGCTAAAAGATAAGCAATCTGAATTTGATTTATTAAAATTTATTCGGCATTTAAATAGTTCGACTGATTCAAATTCATCATTAGAAAAAGAAGTCTACACGCTGTTATCAAACACAGAATCATTACCAGATGAATTAATAACACTATTGGCAAAACACGAAAAATTAAAAGAAACTGTTTTAGCACACATTAAAACACTTAGCTTGGCAGAAAATTATGCCAATATCCTTGAAACAGCCTGCACGAACACCGACAGCAATTTAAATAAGTTTTTTAAGGTACAACGATCACTGGGTACAATTAATGAGAAAAGCGGTGTTTTTAAAGCGTTGAATGAAGAATATCAAAGAGTGCGAGCAGAAAACTCTGAAAATAATAATTGGGTGGAACTTGCGCAAACACCTGAAACCATAAATTTATTTAAAATAAAATTGCGGGAAGAACTCAATATTTTTCGTACTATTTTATCCCAGCAAGGATCTGATGTAGCGATACCAGCACTTGAATCTCTTGAAAAAGCAATTGACGAGGAAAACAATATTGAAGCACTGGAAAAGTTGCAATCATTATTGACACCTACTTTTGTTTTTTTATCAAACATCAATCTATTACCCGCAAGCGTGACCGCAGAAAATAGAGAGGCTACGCGCGATATTAGAGACACAGTAAAAACTGCTTACAATGATTTTAATAACATTATTATGACACTCGACTTTAAAACAAGCGAATCACTAAAAGAATTTACGGATGCGATGGCGAAACGCTGCGAAGCATTAAAACATCGACTAAATTACGTGGAGCCTGCAAAAAACAACCGCTGGCTTTCAGGGTTTTTGTCTTCCAAAAAAAGGACGGTGGAGGATACGACAAAACCTGCGTCAGCGATTGAACTAACAAAAAAATAAATGCATCCCAATATAGCAAGGTGAAAGATGAGAGGAAAATTAAAAAAAATATCTTGGGAAAAAGGAGAAAAAAACGACAGCAATTTAAATGATGTCGTTAAATTAAAAGACGAACAAGGAGATTTTTTTGTTAAAAAAGTTTTGAGGAAAAAAACTTTAGGCGATGCTCATCCCGAAACAATCTTAGGATCACCCAGAAATTCCGTTGCGGAATGGAATGCGCTAAACCCTGGTTTTTTAGCTGAAATTTATGAGGATGGTTGGATTGCACCCTTTATTGGCGGAAAAATTTCTACACAAAAAGAGGTGTTTCAAAAACAACTTGCTCTGTTTAACGGTTTATCAGACTGTAAAAGAAAACATATGTTGGATGCATGTGTTACAGGGAATCTCAAAACGGTAGATGGTCAGGTAGTTTTTCTTGATCCAGGACAAGTGCTTTGTTTTGATTTGCAACCCCGCGAAAAAAAAGAAAACAATTTGAGCTTTCAATATTGGAAGCTTGCTAAAAAAGCGCAAGATGGAAATCTCAAGCTGGAAATACGAAAATGTAATCAGCCAGATCAAAGTGCAAGTGAAAGTTTTCAATACAACCCTTCAGAAACGGCACAACTTGCCAATACAACAGCCGCATTATTGTATTTACAATTTGCGTATCCTGACATTAAAAATGCGGATTTTTTAAATACACAACCTGACCTTATTCCCATTCTTGCCAATGCGTATCTTGAAAAAAAGTTTTTTAAGCTTGAAATTCCTTTAGTACCCACTTCACTCATTGATTTTTTTACTTATTATCCTGAATTGGGGAAACTAGCATTATCTGCGGATGAAAAAAATAAAAATGAAGCGGCGTTACGTGAATTAATGTTGCGCGAGCAGTTTGTTGAATCACATATTGAAACGTTTTTAAAATTAAAAAAATTGAATTGCTCGACTGATAAAACTTTAAAATGCTTAAGCCTTGTTGATTGTGATCAACTGGATGTTTTAGTGAAAATGGGTTTCGACGCTTTAGATAAAGCTGAACACCTAGATTCTTTTTTGGCGCAATGGGAAAAAGATAGCAATTTTTACGATTTTTTTTCAATCATCTTACAAAACCCGGAAATAAAATTTTCCGATGATGTAAAAAATAATTTTTGGTGTTTGTTAAATAAATTTCCTAATATTAATTTTCAAACTGTCTACTATGTTGCAACTTCATTCCTTGACGTTGCACCACTTACTATCAACTGTTTGCCGGCAACAATTGGCGCGCAAGAACTGGTGGCCTTATCTATTATTCAATCTTTAAACCAACATCATGTAAAAGCAATTAATTTTTTACATATAAATCAAAAATTTTCATGGGAAAATGCTTGCATTATTGTTAATGAATTTTCAAAAACAAATAATTTAAAAGATATTTATGCCAACAATTTCCCAGAAATTGCATTGGAAAAAATTGATAATCCTGCTGTACGAAAAGAAATTCTTGAAAAATATAAATTTGATGATACAAAATTAATTGAAATTATTCAAAAAACAAGTAAATCAAATGTTTTTGAAGCTATTCAAAACTATAAAAAAGAGAATTGTTTTTTATTAACCCCAGTTTTTCAAGGTCGCAAAAAATTCTTTACTGAAAAAGAAAAAATAATTAAGGGTCTTGATGAATACCTTAAATCACGTGTGATCAAAATGCATTTTTATAATAGCGATAAATTAACCGCTGAAAAATCTACGCAAGCCAGGGCATTAAAAAAAATCGTTGAAGAAAGCAATTCTCTTATTTCTATTATTGAAGCGCTCATGACCGCAAGTGTTGCAAATAAAAAAAGTGTTGATCAAGCCAATGTGACACGTCCTTCTTTATTTAAACATTCGCTCGGTGAGTATGAAACGAAATATATTTCTGAGTTTTTAGATAAAATATCTCTGCCATCGTTTGAGCAAATTAAAACTTATTTTATTGAAAAAAAAGTGACGTTGCCTGCCGACACAGATAATAGGGATACACTTTATAAAAAATTAGATGCTTTAAAAAAAGGTGTTCGAGATGAAGCAGCTAAGAAAACGATTCAAGCATTGATGGATGTCGCGATGATTAAAGATAATCCTTTAGCATTTCCAAAAACGTCGCGATACAGCAAACTTGCTTTGCAGCATGAAAGTGAAACTCAAGCAACACCGAGACGCGGGCGGTAGCCTGCGTGTGGTCATCAAAAAAAAACCTATCGCGAGGTTCGCACGCACCCTTCCGGGCGCGTTTCGGTGATAATCATATTTTGCACGCATCCTTTTGGGCGCGTTTCGGTGATTATTTTAATTTTTTTTTGATTTTTTCGCTAACTTCGGCCATATCCACCCGGCCTTGTGCTTTGGAACGAATAATCGCCATCACAGCGCCCATTTCTTTAATCGTTTTGGCAGCAGTGGTTGTAATTGCTTCTTGAATGAGTTTATCAATATCACTGTCGCTTAATTGCGCTGGTAAATAATGCGTTAACCAAACAATTTCTTGTTCTTCCTTTTCAGCCAGTTCTACGCGTTCTGCAGCGCGAAATTGCGTGATAGATTCACGGCGTTGCTTAATCATTTTGTTGATGATGGCGATGATGTCGGCGTCCGTGAGTTCAATGCGTTCGTCAACTTCACGCTGTTTGATCGCTGCCAATAACATACGAATGGTGCCCAAGTGCGCCACTTCTTTTGCACGCATGGCTGTTTTCATGTCTTCAGTGATGGTTGCTTTGAGGGGCATAGATTGCACGTCCTTTTTGTTTTTTGTTGCTTTGCTGAAATTCAATCGTTAGTTGTACGGCGTTCTTTGTAGCTTCTAGAAGCGCAATGCTCGGGGCTCTGAGTCAAGGTTCACGGGTTATTAAAGAGTGTGCCTTGTAGCTTCCGCTCGCTAACGCTCGGGGCTCTGAGTCAAGGTTCACGGGTTATTAAAGAGTGTGCCTTGTAGCCTCCGCTCGCTAACGCTCGGGGCTCTGAGTCAAGGTTCACGGGTTATTGAAGAATGTGCCTTGTAGCCTCCACTCGCTAACGCTCGGGGCTCTGAGTCAGAGCCCCGATATCGCAATCAATGACGAATACGTTTGCTTTCGAGCGTTTCTTGCTCTTTTTGCATTTTTTTTGCGAAACGTTTCACCGCTGCCGCGTGTTTACGTTTACGTTTTGTTGTTGGTTTTTCGTAATATTCTATTTGACGCAATTTTGTTGGGATACCCGCTTTTTCGCAAGCGCGTTTGAAACGACGTAATGCAACGTCAAATGAACCGGTTTCTTGAATGTCGATCATTGGCATAGTATTTTTTACCCTTTATTTATCCAAATATTGAGATGCGACATGGTAAAGCTTTTAATTTTATAATGCAACGCTTTGTTCATTTGTTTGTTCGTTGGCCAATCAGCAAAAATACCCGTATAATTAAATCGTACATTTAGTACATTAATTATGCAATCGATGCAAAGGAGAAAATCATGAAAAAGTATGCGAAAATTTATCCTGTCAGCTTTGGTTTTGCGCTAGGATTAATTTCAGGCTTGGGTTCAATGTTATTTTGTTGGATGGGTGCGCGTTATGGCTTTGGATTACCCATTATCGGGTTGATGGGGGTTATATATCACCACGTAGCACCTACATTCGTCGGTGGATTGTGGGGATTGTTCTGGAGTTTTCTGCATATGTTTGTATTCGGCGTGTTAGCGGCATGGATTTACAACGGCACTTGCTGTTGTTTCGCTCCTAGCGGATCATGCGATACTGAATGCACTAAGTAATTTATTTTTTAACAAAGCCCCGCTTTTAAAAATTGGGGCTTTTTTTATCCGGTAAAAATCTATGCCATTACGCTTTATTCGCGAATTTATCAAACTTGAATCAGGCTCCGGCATTTTCTTATTTTTAGCCGCACTACTGGCGATGATTATTGACAACACTGCTTTCGCACATTATTACGATGCCTTTTTTCACATGCCACTTTCAATTTCCGTCGCGCAGTTCAAATTAGAAAAACCGATGCTTTCGTGGATTAACGATGGATTTATGTCACTATTTTTTTTATTAGTTGGCTTAGAAATTAAACGTGAAATGTTAGGAGGCGAACTCAATTCCCTCTCAAAAGCAATCTTACCGTTAATTGCAGCAATCGGCGGAATGGTTGTTCCTGCTGCTATTTATCTTTTTATCAACTGGCATAATCCAGCTGATATGCGAGGGTGGGCAATTCCCGTTGCAACTGACACTGCTTTTTCATTGGGTGTTTTAGCGTTATTAGGACGAAAAATTCCAGTCAGCGTAAAAATATTTTTAACAGCGCTTGCCATTTTTGATGATATTGGCGCAATACTTGTCATGGCATTTTTTTATTCTGATAACATTTCCTATACTTTATTGTTGTATGCCGCAGGATTGTTTTGCTTATTGCTACTAATGAATTATTTTAACTACCGCCGCGTAAGCTTATATTTATTTGTTGGATTAATTTTGTGGTTTTGTTTGGTTAAATCTGGGGTGCATGCAACATTAGCGGGTATTGTTGTTGCCTTTACCATCCCATTAAAAATTGAAAATCACCCAGGGAAATCGCCTCTACGCTCTCTTGAACACAAACTGCATCCCTGGGTTTCATTTGCAATTTTACCGCTATTTGCGTTTGCCAATGCCGGTGTTTCTTTTTCTGGACTGACTTGGCAACATTTCTTAACACCGATCCCCGTTGGCATTGCACTGGGATTATTTTTGGGAAAACAAATAGGTATTTGGAGTGCTACCATGTTGGCTGTAAAATGCGGCATTGGACGATTACCAAAAGACGTTACCGTTTTAGGGCTATATGGCTTGAGTTTAGCAGCAGGCATTGGTTTCACGATGAGTTTATTTATCGGAACATTGGCATTTCACCCAGGAGGACATTATGCTGCCTTTGTTCGCGTAGGGGTTATTTTTGGTTCTCTACTATCAGGCGTACTTGGATATTTTATTTTACGTAAAGCGTATGCAACATAATCCATAATCAAGGATAACGAGGTAAAAATGAATTCACCAAAGCTAACAACAACCTATTTAGAAAATTACACTTCACCTGATTTTTTAATTAATAAAGTGCATTTACATTTTGATATTTATGATGAACATACGATCGTCAAATCTATATTAAAAATTCAGCGCAATAATGATGAAAAATCTGAATTTGCACCGCTTATATTAGATGGCGATGAATTAACACTACAGTCTATTTTTATAGACGGAAAAGAATTATCAAAAGATGATTACGCAGCAACCCCCTCACAACTAACCATTCATTCCGCGCCCAATCAATTTACACTGGAAACACAAGTTATTATTTACCCGAAAAAAAACACTGTATTAATGGGCTTATATCAATCACGTAATAATTTATGCACACAATGCGAAGCGGAAGGCTTTCGCCGTATCACTTATTTTCTTGATCGCCCGGATGTCATGTCTTATTTTACCACCACCCTTTCTGCCGATAAGCATAAATATCCCATGTTATTATCTAATGGCAATTTAATCGAAGAAAAAATGCTTGAAAATAATCGTCACTGGGTTCATTTTGAAGACCCTTCATTAAAACCCTGCTATTTATTTGCTTTGGTTGCAGGTGATTTTGATTTAATTACCGATGAATTTATCACCTTGTCAAAAAGAAAAATTAACTTATATTTATACCTTGAAAAAGGATTTCGAGATCAAGGTGATTACGCTGTTATTGCACTAAAAAAATCAATGCGGTGGGATGAGCAACGCTGGGGTCGTGAATATGATCTAGACCGTTATTCTATTGTTGCCGTCAGTGATTTCAATATGGGTGCAATGGAAAATAAAGGGCTAAATATTTTTAACACAAAATATATTTTAGCAAAACCCGAAACAGCCACCGACACTGACTATATTAATATTGAGCGCGTCATTGGCCATGAATATTTTCACAATTGGTCTGGCAATCGGATCACCTGTCGTAATTGGTTTCAGTTAACGTTAAAAGAAGGCTTAACTGTTTTTCGCGATCAATCTTTTACAGAAGACATGACATCAAAAGGGGTTGCACGTATCGATGTGGTTAATACATTACGTAATCATCAATTCCCTGAAGATGCTGGCCCCATGGCCCACCCCATTCGTCCTGATAATTATATGAAAATTGATAATTTTTACACGGCGACCGTTTATGAAAAAGGCGCTGAAGTCATTCGCATGGTGCAAACTTTATTAACACCTGCTGTTTTTCGCAAGGCCATGGATTTATATTTTTCACGCTATGATGGCCAAGCTGTCACCACTGAAGATTTTTTATCTGCCATGAGTGACGCATCTGGAAAAGATTTAACGCAATTCTCACGATGGTATCATCAAGCTGGCACGCCCATTTTACGCGTAAAAACAAAATATGATGCCGTGCAAAAAACACTTACCTTAACTATCAATCAAACTTGTCCACCAACACCGAATCAATCCGACAAATTACCGCTACATTTACCATTTTCTGTTGGCTTAATTGGTGCTGATTGTGTTGATCTTGATTTACAAAACAATGATGGTGACGTTAAGTGTAAAACAAAAATATTAGAAGTAACCAAACCTGAAGAAACATTTACATTTATTAATATTAATGAAAATCCTGCGCCCTCATTATTACGCGAATTTTCTGCGCCCGTTGAGTTACAATACAATTACACGAATGAACAATTAGCGCTGTTATTGCAGTGTGACTCAGATCCTTTTTGTCGCTGGGAAGCAGGACAACGTTTGTTAATCAATTCAATTGAAGCAGTTGCAAAAGAAATCACGATGGGCAGAGAAATGATTATGCCCCCTATTCTGATTGCCAGTTTTAAAAAATTATTAACACACCCTATCGATGACAATAATCTATTAGCACGCTTACTGCAGTTTCCATCGTTAAAATATGTATTGACGCATTTACCCAAAGTAGATTTAGACGTGGTTTTTAATGCAAAGCAATTTTTGGAAAATCAAATAGGCATTCAACTCGAAAAATTATTTTTAGAGACACTAAAAAAACACCAAGTCACTGGCGATTACACTTATAATATCAAAGATTGTGGACATCGACGTCTTAGAAATCAATGTTTATATTATTTATTAAAAGCAAATAATAAACAGGCTTTGGATATTGCATTTTATGAAGCAACACAATCTAACAATATGACAGATCAACTGGGTGGATTAAATGCATTGAATGATCATGATGTACCACAACGTGAACAGGCACTAGGGAAATTTTATGATCAATATAAACATGAGCCCCTGGTTGTGAATAAGTGGCTTGCGTTACGCGCTAGCGCTCTTTTACCAAATGTAATGTTTGATGTGAAAAATTTAATTCATCATGAGGCATTCAATATTAAAAATCCAAACAATGTTTATGCACTGCTTGTCACTTTTGGTCAAAATACGGCGCGTTTTAATGACATTAATGGACAAGGTTATAAATTTCTAGCCGATCAAGTATTGATAATTGATGCGCAAAATCCACAGGTATCTGCACGGGTTGTATTACCGTTAACCCAATGGCAACAAATACATGGACCACGTAGCATCATGATGAAAGCGGAATTAAAACGCATTGCGGAGTCTCAAAAGTTGTCTGATAATTTACGGGAGATTGTGAGCAAGAGCCTAGTTTGAGTATTCAATTCATAAGACGAAATAAAATGGCTATTTTATACTATCAATAAAAAACGTTGTTTTTTCAGCAGCAGCCTCCATGTGTGCTAGTAATGGATTTATTTTCGCAAGTTCATCTAATGATAATTTTACCGTAGCAACAATCATCGATAAAAATTTTAATTTTTCGGTATTATTACCATTTATACTTGCAGCAATTTCAGGGGTTGAAATAAGCTGATCAAACACCATATCTCTGGTTTCATTTCGACGCTCTAATAGTGAAATCACTTTTACATATCCTCGGTTACAAGCTGATAACGATTGAAAATAGGTATTTAATTCATCTTGTGAAATTATTTTTGATTTTAATTTTAAATCTTTAATATCAAAAATATCATGCGGTATGTTGATAATATGATTACTCGATGGTTTCATGATAATAAATCGCGTTGCTCGAAAAAGCTCGTGATTTTTTCCACCTCGCCCTATTTTTTCAACCAACTTTCCAACTTGCAAAGTATCAGCGTCTTTTAATAATTCGCCCAATTTTGAATTGGCAAAATCAAAATCTAAAACAGCCTGACAAACTATTTGTAATTCTTTCAATTCCTGAATTTGGAATTGCAATACCATTTGCGTTGTTAATAAGGCTTTGATACAGACAGATTTTTTTGCAGCTTCATTTTTGCGTATTTCTTTTCGTTCAATATACCAACCATAAGCCAATGCACCACCGATAAAACCACCGACAGCAGAAATAATTAATTCTTGCGTAAAACCGAAAAACCAATGCACTGTATTTTTATGCAAACTGGGATCAAATAGGTTGAAAAAATGGTACATGGAAAATCTCGTTAAGTTTTAACTTTTAAATATCTCGCCTTCCAATATTTTGGAAACCAATGATTAAGGTAGGCGCCGATAAACCACCCTACATTACTTAATAACATATACGACAAGCCATTTAATTTGGGATCTTGGACATAAAAATAATTAACCAGCGCTGTTAACAAAAAAATTATGCCCCACATAATCGTCAAAGTATAATTAATTTGCTTAAACAAAGGTCCATTCCAATATTGTTCTGCCACCTCAAGTTTGGCATATTGCATCGTAAAAGGTTTTTTAATTAACGCCGATCCCAATGCGATTGCAGCAAGCACGCAATTGGAAATCAGCCACGTATTTGTTTGTAGCCAGGGCCAATGAAATAAAGCTGCCAAAATAAGTAATAATGCAAAATAAGCAAAAGTGCAGCGTGTTAAAATAAAACCCGCTTTCAGTTCCTTCCAGTCTACCAATACAGAACTGATCAGCGCCACACCAATAGCAAGCATAAAGCGATCTGGGTTAGTGCCATAGAAAATGGAATACAAAATCCACGGTAAAAAGCCTCTGAGAATGCCAAGCATTATTTCTCCAGCAATCAATTAGTTATCCATAGGGTATTATAACCACTCCTCACATAAAGTCCCACATTCAAGAAAGCTATGCTATATTTGCCAAAAATAGCCAATAGGAAACAACCCCGTGAAAATTGCCATTTTATCAAGAAATAAATCACTATATTCAACCCATCGCTTGGTTGAAGCGGCAACCGAACGTGGGCACGATGTCACCGTCATTGATTACCTGCGGTGCTACATGAATATCACAGCTGAGCAACCCTCCATTCAATACAAGGGTCATCACCTCGCTAACTTCGACGCCATCATCCCCCGGATTGGCGCAAACCGCACTTTTTACGGAGCAGCTATTCTCAGACAATTTGAAACCATGGGCACCTATAGCATCAATTCATCGCTGGCCATTACCCGCTCACGCGATAAGTTGCGCTCACAGCAATTACTTGTCATGAAGGGTGTTAACATGCCAATCACCGGATTTGCCCACGCCACCAGCGATATTAATGATTTAATTGATTTGGTTGGTGGCCCACCCTTGATTATTAAATTAATTGAAGGCACACAAGGCGTCGGTGTTGTTTTAGCTGAAACACGAAAAGCCGCTGAAAGTGTGACGCAAACACTCCGCGGATTGCGCGCAAATATTATTATTCAAGAATTTATTGCCGAGTCAAAGGGCGCTGATATTCGGTGTTTTGTAATCGGTGACAAGGTAATTGCATCCATGCAGCGAAAAGCAATTGCTGGTGAATTTCGTGCAAATATTCATCGCGGCGGAAAAGCGGAACCCGTGCGCATCAGTAAAGTAGAACGCGATGCTGTTATTAAAGCTGCTAAAATAATGGGATTAGGGATGGCGGGAGTTGATTTAATTCGCTCAAGGCGCGGTCCTTTAATTTTAGAAATCAATTCATCTCCCGGACTAGAAGGGATTGAAACAGCAACCGAAAAAGATATCGCCAGTGCGATCATAAAACACATTGAAAAAAATGCAAAACCCATTGGACCCCGTAGTCGTTATCAAGGTTGATAGCCTATGCACAATAAAGACAATATTATCATTACGAATAGATTACTCATCGGGCGCAATGAATGGTGCCAATTGCCAGAGCTTCATATTCCCGCTATTAAAGCGAAAATTGATACAGGCGCCAAAACATCAGCATTGCACGCCTTTAATATACGCTGTGTTCGAAAAAATCTTAAAAAATTCATACGGTTTGATATGCATCCCTTGCAAGGAAATGCGAGAACTATCGTTTCATGCATTTCCCCACTCGTTGACGAACGCCATATCATGAGCTCAAGCGGTCACATAGAGCACCGTTATGTCATCCTAACAACGGTGGTTATTGCCGATCAACAATGGTCTATCGAAGTAACACTTTCAAATCGTGATCCATTGCGTTATCGACTTTTATTAGGACGTGAAGCACTTAACAACCGCGTGTTGATTGACCCGAGCCTCAGTTGTCATCAAAAGAAAATCAGGTATAAAAAGGCGTTTAGGTTATATCATCCAAAGCTATAGAGACTACTGTCAAGATCTTCAGATTCAACAGACAGACGCATTTCTAAACAGGTGACATTAATACCATCAAAATGCTAGATTGTACATTACTGCACCCCTCATTAAGATCTAGATTAAAGCATTTGAGTACAACCCAAAAGGAGATCTACGTTATGAAAAAATTGCTCATGTTTATTTTTAGCGTCACGCTGTTAACTGCTTTTCAATTGGCTTATGCTAATTCAGGCCAGATTACTACACGCGATCTTGGTCCTTTTGCGTTATCCGTCAAAAAATTTAATGATAAGGCGGCGTTGAATAAACATCACGATCACCTCTTAAAAGAAGCAACTGACCCAAAAAATTCAGTGCTAGTACGTTATACGTATGCTTTGCTATTAGGGATTAATGAACCTACCCCATTAACACGTAATATGGCAATTGAAGCGCTGGCGAAGTTAGAAAAAGATCCCAGTCTCAAACAGGGTGATCGCCTAAATATTATGTATATTCGTAACCTGATGCTTTATCAAAAACAGAAACTGCAAGGGAAGTAATATCGGTGTATCAAGCCATGTAGGCCTGTCATGAATGTTTATTGTCAGGTTGATCGTAGCGGGCATCTCCACAGTGGCGTTATCTTAACGTGTTTCTCATTCAGAAATGTTTGAAATACTGACGAGTATTCCTGCACATTTCTTCAATCAAAACACATTAATCTAACACCCCTCTGGAACGTCACTTGTAGGAGTCAATTCATGCACGATCCTCAGCAGATAAATAACTTATCTGCTTGGTGTGCATTCAAACAAAATTAACCTTGTTGTGGCGCTTTGTTAGCAGCTGGAGCTGGTGTTGCAGCAGCAGTTTTTTGTTCTGCAGCAGGTTTAGCTTGCGCTGTTTTTTTTGCGTGATGTTTTTTCATCTTTTTTTTGTGATGATGTTTTTTCATCGATTTTTTGTGCATTGGTGCTTTAGCAGGTGCAGCAACTTCATCAGCAGCAAACACGCTTGTTACCAACATACTTGCCATAACAACAACTAATACTTTCTTGAAAACGTTTTTCATCCGATATACTCCATAAAAATAAATAAAAACCATTGTTCACATATTGCACAATAGTCCGTTGATTTTAAGACTACAAAGTAACTAAAGCCGCCTCTAGCGACAACGGCCACAGAAACAAAACCTTAGCGCTCAGTAATCATCCGAAAATATATCTTGGATCACAGTTTCTGACAACAGAAATCTTCAAAAATCACTAAAAAATATGTTGTTTTCGAAAAGCAAGCTGGCAACTGTATAAAAATTACGCCATTTTGATCTTTGAGTCGTTTTTAATAGCCGATAAAAAGGCAAGTAGCACCCGCTCGCGAATTTTTTCCGCATCTTGAGAAAAGCAAAAATAACGCGTAACCAACTCTAAACTAGATAAATCATCTGTTTTAGGCTGTAACGATATATTAACCCCCAATTGAATACGGCTTAGCAACTGTTTGCTACTTTTAGAAAGATAATCCGCTGTAAATTCACTTTGACTTTTATAAAATTCAGCAAGCAAATCATCCACTAGGGTTTTCAATGTTTGCTTCAGATAATCAAAATCATTGTCACGTGTAACGAGAATCGTAAAACGCTGCTCTAACACGTGAGACGTTTGCGAGTAATTCACCAGCGCATTATTTGAAGTTAACCCGTTAGGCACACGAATCACACGACCAGTAATATTACCACTCGTATCCGAGACTTCATATAAAGTAAAATATAGAATACCAATGCGTTTCACATAGCCTTTATATTGTTGAATCTGAATTAAATCTTCCTCAGAAAAAAGTCCACGCCAAGTAATCACCAACCAGCCCACAAAATTCATAATCGTTTCTTTATTAGTAACAACTAACCCCACAGACACCAAACCTAAAATCGTTATTAAATGCGTAAATCCATTTACCCAGACATGGGCCATCAAAAACACAAACACGACACAAGCCACATAAAACGCGCGAATACGCGACTTTTGTTTTTGTCTCGGATTAATTGTTTTTCGAATCACAAGGAAATAAAATATGAGATAAGTAATGGCAATGGCAATCAATGAAAAAAATGTATCCAGTAAATTACCGTAAATATTATGCATAAAATTATTAAATGATGCGTTAATCATGCGAGCCCCTTATTGCAATATAATCTTTAATGTGAACATCGTGTTGTTGAAAAGCAATATTAATTTTATGCTGTCTAAATGCGGCGTCAATTGCAAAATTTAAATCGCTGATAACCAGATATTTTTTATTCACGTCATGAATAACACACCACAAATCAAAAATCAAACTACTGCTTGCAAAGCGGCTAAAATAAACAATTGGTTCATTCGGAACTTCATGAATAACATCAGCATTGAGGCTTGCAATTTCTAGCAATATTTTTTTAACCAAAGCCACATCACTGCTATAAGCCACACCAACCTGACAGTTTATGCGTGAATGACGATCACGGAACATGTAATTTGTTACGGGCTGCGTAATTAAATCCGCATTGGGTACAATAACATCTTCTTTCGCAAGCGTTGCAATTTGCGTTGAGCGAATTCGAATTTTTCGCACAAAACCTTCTGTTTTTCCTATTACAATTCGGTCGCCCGGTTTAATGGGTTTTTCAATCAGTAAAATTAAACCAGAAACAAAATTATTCACAATATTTTGCAAACCCAAACCCACGCCGACAGATAATGCACCCGCAATAATAGCCAAGCCAGTAAAATCAATACCAGTGACCATCAAAGCAAATAAAAAAGCGATTGAAAATGAAATATAAATTGTAATAGTTGAAACAGCGATTTGCGTATCTTCTTCACCTCTAAAATGATGTTTTTTTGCAATGGTTGCTGCTAGAAAACGACCCGCTAATAAAACAATGGAAAAAGAAAGCAAAGCCAGTACAACACGCAAAGGAATGATTTTCAGCCCTGCAAATTTAAATCCATCAGTCATCCCATCGATTATTGAATCAACAAATACCGATGAAATGCTCCAGCTTTTTAAAATAAATACAATATACAAACACAAGACAACAAAATAAGCCGCAAGTTTAACAATATAAAATTCATGGATTTTTTTATTAAATTTAACACCGAAAATTTGATGTACTTTTCTTGAAACAAAATACTGTGTATCATCAAGCCACTGATACAACAAATCGATCAAACGAAAAACCGACATTGCAATCACCGTAAATATGGCTGTCAAACATAAATCCACAATCACAAACATAGCGAGACGATGATAACCAAGCCACTCCGTCAAAAGGAGCGCTAATAATGCAACAATAAAAATTGCAGAAAAAAATACCACCGTGCTGCGCTTTAGTCGATTAGCATGCGGCGAATGCCGCCACAGTGAAAAAATCCACATCGCCATCATACAGAGCACAGTCAAAAATAAGGTTCGCATTATATCAACAAGCGCTATCGATAATATTTGTTCCCGCATCACTGCTGTCACAATATAACTTAGCAATAACATCACAAATAAAATGACAAGGCGTCGATAAAACAAACAACCAAACGGTTCCGCAATTAAAAATAAGCCAGGCAAGGATGCTGAGGGATAAAAAAGATATTTTACAAAGGCCATACACAAAAACATAATTAATGTCGCACGACTGATGAGTTCTAAAGTGGGTGTTGGGTAAATGCCTTGATACATGAGATTTAAAAATGCACTTAGCAGACCAAGCACAGCACACGGCACAATAAATTGTGCCAACACAGTCAATAAAGCACTCCACAATAAATGCGTATTGTCGACATTTTCGATTGCCCGCCTCAAAAACAAACGCATATAAAATGAAATGATCGTCAGCAAAATAATCAGTATAAGACAAGCGATCCATTGATCAGCCGAAATTAACATAACACCACTTTGAGAAACCACTTTATCGATATCGATTGTTTTAATAGATTCTGTCCATGACGTATCCGGCATTTTCCAAAGCGGTGTGCTGCGTTTTAAAATTTGTGTCGTACTGGCTGCCTGCAACCGATCTTTATACCCTTTTAGGGTTTCATGTGAACGGTAAACAAATAACTGACATTCTGATAATTGTTTTTCATAAATCAATTGTTTTTCTTGTAAATATTTAAAATCACCACGCTGCAATCTTGTGATATGATCGACTTGCGTTGACTTGACTAACCCAGAAATTATTTTAAGATGTGATTCTGCATCTGATACACATTGTTTCGCATTGTCATTCAAAGCATCTAATGTCTGTACGTAACGATCAACTTCCGCATAGCTATTTTTCGTAGGGAATTTTTTTTGAATATTATTCAAGGTTTCATTTGCAGCATGAATGCTGAAATGATTTTTCTTACTTTCACTTTTTTCAGCGAACCCAATTGCACTGAGAAAAATAATGATCAAAATACCCATTGAAAATAAAATATTTGTTCTCATGCGCTTCCTTGTCTTTAACAACATCTTCTACTGCCATTGTACATTATTTAGTTTTCCATTAAACTCTTCATCTTCCTCGAATAAACCATAGAGCGAGCGCATGGCTACCCGCAAAATAATCAACTTTGAAAAATCCATGGATCAGCTCAATCAACTGATTGAAAAAATGGAAACAGCGCAATTACCCCTCGAAACTGCACTACAACACTTCGAACAAGGAATTACCCTCATTCGCCAATGCCAGCAAACACTCAATGAGGCCGAACAAAAAATACAAATTTTAACCGAAAAAGCAGGGGAAACAACGTTAGAAGACTTCAAATCCCATGATGACTAACTTTGATGAAACGCTGCTTTACTATCGTAAACGTATAGAACGCACACTTGAAAATGCCCTTTTTTCCGCAAACATCGCTTCAAAACCTTTGTGTGAGGCAATGCGATATTCGACACAAAATGGTGGAAAACGTTTACGCCCTGTTTTAGTGTATGCCACGGGCCTTTGTTTTGGACAAGCGCTGGATGTACTCGATCCTATCGCTGCCTCCGTTGAATGCATTCACTGCTACTCCCTGATTCACGATGATTTACCTGCAATGGACAATGATGATTTACGCCGTGGAAAACCCACCTGTCATATTGCTTTCGGATATGCCACAGCAATTTTAGCCGGAGATGCACTGCAAACAATGGCATTTGAATTGTTGGCAAAACCTTCGAGTATTACTCCCGAAAACCAATTAAAAATTATTCAATGCTTAAGCCATTATTCTGGTGCAGCGGGCATGTGTGCAGGTCAATCATTGGATTTAATGGCTGAAGAAAAAGAAATAACGATTAACGATTTAAAGTTGATCCACTCTCTAAAAACAGGTGTTTTAATCAAAGCCAGTGTAATAATGGGTGCAATCGCCGCTGGATGCAATGACCCACAATTGCTAAATACATTGGAACAATTTGGTAATAAAATAGGCTTTGCATTTCAATTACAAGATGACCTACTCGACATAACAGGCAGCACAAAAAATCTCGGTAAAAATACAGGACAAGATATTAAAATGCAGAAAGCAACCTATGCCATTTTATGCGGGATTGAAGCAACGAAAAAACAAATTGAAAAACTGATGGATGAAGCGATAGGTTTATTACAATCGCTGCCGCAAGATACACAGTTTCTCGAAGGGTTGTGCGGGTATTTGGTGGGGAGAGATATGTGACTCAGAGCCCCGAGCGTTAGCGAGTGGAAGCAACGAAGCACAAAAATTAAATTCGATCAGAAATTTGCAAGCACTCAATTTATTGTGAAATTCACGTGCGTGCTCCGTCGCTTCCACTCGCTAACGCTCGGGGCTCTGAGCTGAATACGGTGCCTTCCAAGCTATACCATTAACCGTAATCGCATCGCCTTTACCCGTTAAATCAACCGTATAAGCATCACCCACTTTTTTCAAATATCCTTGCAAAATGGCATATTGTAAAAAGTCAGCTGTTTGTGTTTCAAAAGACGGTTCTTTTGCATCCGCCGCAGGGTTTTTCGCCATCATCGTTTTCTTTTGATCTGCTAGAAATGCATTAACATATACAGCTGGAAACAATAAACGAAACTCATAAACTGCTTGTCCCATTAACGCATTCACATCAGATGCCACTGCTGTGTTGACGTTTAAATTTGGCCATAACAAATCGCCTTGCAGTGATACATTGCCTTCTGGCGTTGTCATATCATGTGTCAAAACAATTTTTGTTTCAGGGGAAATTAATTTTGCATACGCATTTGCTAAATCCATCCAGCGCGTACGCATTGACTGCATTTTTTGTGGATTATATTGCACTATTTGTTGTGTCGCCAAAGCAATGGTACGAAAGGCATTAAAATTCATATTTAATAATTCTAACTTACCGTGAATCTGATTAAAACAGCCGTCAGAAAAGCATACATCCGCTAATTTCCAATGCATGGTTTGTGATAAATGAGTCGCATCACCATTGAGCTCACCCTGATAAAATAATGCATTTACAGCTAAAATAGGTGTTTTTGATGTTGACTGCGTATCTTGAATATTAAACGAACCCAGCGTCATCGTTGAATTACGCGAAAATACAGTATTGTTGTTTTCACTATAATGCAGTTTTTTTAAGGAAAATAAGGTGTTATTTTTCAAATCGGTATACGTCCATTGCGGAACATCCACTTGCAAATTACCCACATTATGCGTTGCCACATCAAAATAATCATGCGCATCAGGCAATGTTGGAAAACTCACGTTGTATCGCGCAATCAATTGCCCAACAGGAGTCGACACGGATAACCCGGACACCATTGCAGTGGTATCTTTTTGAATTACCTGCGTTAACAACTGCTGAAATAACGCCATCCATGCTGTTGCTTTAATTGACTGACCTGAATCTGTCGCTTGTTTCAATTCCACCATTTCATTTGCCACAAGAGCCATTTTTTTCGTATCAAAATGTAAATTAGCTAACTTAATATTATCCGTGTTGAGCGTTAACATCGTAGATTCGTTACCTGGCATCACAGTCGTTAATTGATTTTTTTTAAGGTCAATTCCCCAGGTTAGCGCCCAATGTTGATCACTCAGATATTGCGCCAATAAAGTAGATTTTAATCGTCGAATAGTCACGGTGATCGCTTTCTTAGGATCTTGGAAATGTAATCCATGTGCATCAATAAAGAAATGAAATTTATTGGCATCCAATTTACTGTTCATACTCAACTGAAACGAATCAACATGAAAAGGAGCAATCTCATTTTCCTTCGTTTTTTCAGAAGAAAAAATAAAAGCCGCGTGCTCACCTGCAAATCCTATATTTTCATGAAAATAGGCTTGGAAAGGAGATTGTGGATCAATTGAAAACAACTGACTTTTGATCACAGCAAAACCCGTTTTTACGCGACCGTTAAAAATATAAATAGGCCCATGCGTAATAAGCACAGGAATTTTTTTAATGATTTCAAAACTGCCGTCTTCGGTTTTTCGCTCTAACTGCATAATCGCCGTCGAATGAAACCATCTACGATCATATTGCACTAATTTCACATTAATATTTAAAACGTTACCGATGGTTTTATTTTCATGCTGCAAAAAAGTTTTTGTATAATGTTTCGCAATAATACCGAAGCAAAATGGCAAAATAGTATAAATGCCCATAATAACAAATAATGCTAATGCAAGTTTATTGCGTCGTTGCATCGATCCTCCAAGAAGTTTGAATATAAATATACAGTCTATCTTGTCAAACTTTGCCTGTTAAAACAATCATATCAGTGACTGTGACAGTGACTGTGACTGTGATAGAATGTCCAGCTTTAATGTGATAGGTACATCAAGATGATGCCGATTGAAGTTAATCATTTTCCCTTGCTCAGCCAAATCAATGACCCCGCTGATCTACGCCTATTATCGGAAGATCAATTACCCTTGCTCGCCAAGGAATTACGTGATTATTTGGTTGATCGACTCGATCAGTGCGGCGGACATTTTGGCGCAAACTTAGGCGTAATTGAATTAACCATTGCGCTGCACTACGTGTATCAAACGCCAAACGATCGATTAGTTTGGGATGTCGGTCATCAAGCCTACCCTCACAAAATTCTCACTGGCCGTCGCGATCAAATTCATACCGTTAAACAACAAGATGGTTTAGCACCTTTTCCCAAACGCGGTGAAAGCGTGTACGACTGTTTTGGCACAGGTCATTCCAGTACATCAATAGGCGCAGCACTGGGCATGGCGGTGGGCGCACAATTGAATAATATTGATCGCAGGGTGATTGCCATTATTGGCGACGGCGGATTAACTGGTGGCCAAGCCTTTGAAGCCTTAAATCATGCTGGCGCAATCGATCCGAACATGCTGGTTATTTTAAATGACAATGACATGTCCATTTCTGAAAATGTTGGCGCACTGTGTCAATATTTAGGCCGTATTTTATCAGGGAAAACGTACGCGAGCTTACGTGAAAGCGGCAAAAAAATATTAGCAAAAATGCCACCGATTTCTCGTCTCGCTAAAAAAACAGAAACACATTTAAAAAATTTAATTGTGCCCGGTGCTTTTTTTGAAGAACTCGGATTTAATTATATCGGCCCTATTGATGGTCATGATTTGCCTACACTGCTCAACACGTTAAAAATCTTAAAATCGTTAAAAGGCGCCAAATTACTGCATATAATTACAATAAAAGGAAAAGGTTACGCGCCTGCAGAAGCATCTCAAGTGGATTATCATGCAGTAAAACCTGGGTTTCACTCAAAAATAAATAATGTAGCTTCTGTCAAAACAATTAAGAAACCCACTTATTCTGACGTTTTTGGCGATTGGCTATGTTCGATGGCAGCAATTGATAATCAATTGGTGGCGATTACCCCTGCCATGCGTGAAGGCTCCGGCATGGTTAATTACGCAAAACAATTTCCCGATCGTTATTTTGACGTAGGTATCGCCGAACAGCATGCACTCACCTTTGCAGCCGGATTAGCCTGCGAAAATAAAAAACCTGTCGTTGCAATTTATTCCACTTTTTTACAACGCGCATACGATCAATTAATCCACGATATTGCTTTGCAAAATCTTGATGTTACTTTCGGCATTGATCGCGGTGGCTTAGTGGGTTCCGATGGCCCAACGCATGCTGGCAGCTTTGATTTAAGCTATTTACGTTGTATTCCCAATATGGTTGTCATGGTGCCCAGTGATGAAAATGAATGTCGACAAATGTTAACAACGGCTTACCATTATCCTGGCCCCGCAGCGGTGCGATATCCTCGCGGAACAGGAACAGGGATTGTGATAGCAGAAAAATTAGAATCCATTCCCATTGGAAAAGCAATGACAATTCGTCATGGGAAAAAAATAGCCTTATTGGTTTTTGGGACGCTGTTAACACCAGCATTACAAGCAGCAGCAATCCTTGATGCAACAGTAATCAATATGCGATTCGTCAAACCGTTGGATGAACACTGTGTTCTTGCTGTTGCAACAACACACGATTTACTCGTGACAATCGAGGAAAATGCGATCATGGGTGGCGCTGGATCTGCCGTGAGTGAGTGTTTATCAACACATCATCAACAAACCCGTATTTTACATTTAGGTTTACCTGATGCGTTTTTAGATCACGGTAACCCAGATACCATGTTGGCAAATTGTGGTTTAGATGCAAAGGGAATGATTACCGCCATTCAAAAATATATTGAAAAAAACAATGCACCACATTTAGTTGCATGTAACACATGACGAAATATATTACGGATGATGAGCGGCAGTTGTTTCAAGATGCGATGTATTCAGCTCAGAACCCCGAGCGTCAGCGAGCGGAAGAAATTGTTACTATAAAAATCTATCGCAAAACGCAATCCCGTGCTCCGTCGCTTCCACTCGCTAACGCTCGGGGTTCTGAGTTGAATATAAACCCACTCGTCTCCGGCGCCGATATCCTCTCCTATTCCAAACCAGGCCTTCAACACAAAAAATTTTCGCGATTAAAACAGGGGAAATTACCTATTGAAGCAACGCTTGATTTACATGAGCATACAGTTGACCAAGCAATCGTTGCCACTGAATTATTTTTGCAACGATGCAAGCAACGGCGTTTCAAAAATGTATGCATTATTCACGGTAAAGGAAATTACGCTTCATCTTCAAATAATAAACCAATATTAAAAAATTTTATCAATAATTATTTACGACATCATCCGCTGGTAATCGCCTTTCATTCTGCGAAAAATTATCAAGGGGGAACGGGTGCTGTAATAATAATAATTAAATCCGCTTCATAATTGAATCAACCGAAATGGCTATCTCCTTTTCTAATCCATCAGCGCCCTGATCCCATTTTACTTTCCAACCCTGACCATAAATAATTTCCAAAGTGACTGGAAAATAATCGTCTTTTTTATACTTTTCATAATGCGATAACATCGTTTTCCATTTATTTTTGGATAACAAACCCCGCTGACGAAACTCATGCACATTGGTTGCACCCATTTCTTTTAAATCCGTAAAAATTGAATTTATATTGTCATAAGCTAAAATAATTTCTTCACGATCAACAACCGGATCTGAAAAATGCAATTGTTTCATCCAATCACCGATATCATGCATGTCTACAAAAGGATGCACATGATGATGCCGATCTACTTGTAGAAAACTGCGCCGCAATTCAATAAAAGTATCGGGGCCTAATGTAGTAAATAATAATAATCCTTCTTCTTTTAAAACACGGGAAAATTCATGTAATAAATAAACAGGGTCGCGTTCGCGCAATAATGAAAAATTCGCAATAACCAAATCAATTGAACAATCATGACAATCACTTATGACTTTTAAATCAGGTGTATTTTTTACAATTGCTTCAGGATAACGATTTTTTAATTGCAATTCCGCATAAGCAGAATGCCAACCATAATTGACTATTTTTTCAGGTTTAATGCGCATAAAATCCAATCGTTCTAATAAACGATTAGTAATTTCATGCGTAAAATGGTCCATTGGCAGCTGCACATGCGCAACACGTTGTTGTAATTTTGAAATGGCTTTTTGATCAAGATAAGGCATCATAGGACGCCACTTTATCATAACAAATGCACAGTCACAATTTGTATTTTCAGTCCATCTTGGACAAACACGGTATTGCTGCTTTTTTCAATCCTGATATGCTTCACACATGCGAGCATTTATTAACACACTTTGGCCAATTCATTGCTTATTATGTGATTCAATCTGCATTAATAAAAAATTCATTTGCAATGATTGTTATATTACCTTACCTATTTATAGCACAAGCACAAATAATATCTGCAATACTTTGTCATTTGATAATACTTACGCTTTATTTAATTATGCCCCGCCAATATCTTCTTTAATTGCGAAATTAAAATTTCAAGGTGATTTATCCGTTGCAAAACTATTTTCACAATATTGGATCGATTATTTTTTAAATAAAAAATCATTGCCTGAGTTAATTATACCAGTGCCATTACATCATAAACGATTAAAAGAACGGGGGTTTAATCAAGCGCTTGAAATCGCCAAACCGATTGGAAATTATTTTAAAATACCTGTTGACACAAAAAGCTGCGTTCGAATTAAAAATACGCAAGCGCAATCAAGTTTGACTGCTAAAAAAAGAATAAATAATGTGAGCAACGCTTTTAAATTAGATTATTCTATTTCCGTAAAACACGTCGCAATTTTAGATGATGTGATGACAACAGGAAATACGGTTTCTGAAATGGGTTACCTGCTGAAAGAAGCAGGTATTGGAAGAGTGGATGTATGGTGTTGCGCAAGGGCGTAGTATTCGCGGTGCAAGTTATTTCGTACATATTACTTAAGGTCCCCATGATATATATCCCGCGCAAAATGCGCATGCCCAGTTTGATCAACCCATGCGGTAATATACGTCACATAGACCGGCATTGGATTCCGCAATTGAATATATTTTGTTTCATACGTCGATAAATATTGATCTACTGATTCCTGATTTAAATCCGAATTATCTGGATAAAAATATTGTACTAATGCCATCGAGTTTTCTAAACGTATACACCCCGAACTTTGTGCTCGGTCATTCAATGCAAACAGCGCTTTTGCAGGCGTATCGTGCATATAAATATCTTGATCATTGGCAAAAATAAATTTTATACGACCTAAAGGATTTTTATCACTTGGCGGTGCTGTTACTCGATAAGTAAAATTGCCAAGTGTTGCTGTCTGCCAATCGATGGTTGCAGGGCTAATTTCTGGCGCGTCTTTATTCCAATTTGCATATACCTTCATATCATAATGTTCATTCATATAATTCGAATTGTGCTGCATACCAGGAATAACATCCTGTGACAAAATTGTTTTGGGAATATTCCAGCTGGGATTAAAAACAATCGTCGTAATAGTAGATGCCAATTCAGGGGTGGGACGCGAAGGTCGACCAACAACAACTTTCATATGCAATACATCTTCACCACCCTGTTCCACATGCATTTCATACTGTGGAACATTCACTTGAATATAACGACTATTTGCATCCTCAGGTAATTTCGCCCACGCATCCATGCTACGTACCAATTCGTAGAAACGCGTTTCAGGTGTGATATTTAAGGCATTTAACGTATCTTGATTAATAATACCAGTCGGCTTCAAACCATTTTGTGATTGAAATTGGGCAACGCCATGCGCCAATGATGCTGTATAAGTTGTATCTTTTGACACAGAAACAACAGCAGGCATATCCTGAAGCGCTATCAATCGCTGATGAATAACGGGTATATAAGCATTATCTGAACCCACTTTTATCGGTGTTTTTGTTTGAATGGGTTGCCAAGGCAGCTTTGCTGCATTCGAATAAATCGGCAAGGTTTCATAAATCCGCATGGCGGTTTTATTCGTAGTATCAGGAGGATTCACTGAGGGTAACGACACACTATGTGATATAGACGGTGTTTTAGCGCAGCTGGATAACAAAAAAGCCAATACTAGGGATAAAAGTAACTTGTTCTGTTTGCGTGTCATAGACATCCTTATTTCGTACATATTCCTTATGCATGAGCTGAACTGACACTTTAGCCGTTTTCTAGAAAAATGCGAAGCACTAATAGAAATACATGCCATTCTCTGATAGCGTTTAGGTGTTGCCAATGATTCCATGGAGGGAAACATGCGCAGAGACCCCGCATTTGAAAAAATGGTATTAGGGAGGTTGCTATTTCAAACCCTATCAACCGAAGCGATACCCTGCATTAGCGATGATTTACAAAACGAATTTAAACTCATCAAAAACGAAACAAAAAGTACTGACCCTAATCGTGTAAAATTAGCATTAAAAACATTAGAACACATGCAATTTTACCAAGAAGTAAATTCTGCATTTAATACTATTGCTGATGAACAAATAAAAAATTCTAATGAAATGCAATCATTACATATAACGCCAGAACAACTTTGCTGCATCATTCATCAAGCCACTTATTTTAAAAAACAACTCTACCAACTGTGCCTTCTTAACGATATTGCATTACAAAAAAAATTAATCTATAGAAAAAATTCTACTCGCAAAGCATCTAGAGCATTGACAGAGTATCATTTTTTAAAATATTATTCACTGAAATTTATTATTGAATTCTTAATGACACAACAGACCAATGAAAAAGTGAATGATGCGCTTGTAAAAATAAAACCTTTTGAATATATGTGGTGCGAAAATAAAAATAGTGCTACTGATCACTCAAACCTTTCTGTAATATTATTACTTAAAAAGTATTTATTTATTCAAACCATTGAAGATGATGCACCCAGCAATCCAAAATCCACTGAATTTTCTCAAATATTATTTAATGAGATTATTTATCAATTTTCTATAAAAGAAATATTAAATGAAGCAACGGATGATTATTATGTATTTGAAAAACTTAAAATTGCGTTACAAAATAGACTTGAAATAAATCACAAGCTTTGTTTTAATTGTATAAAATTAGCGGATTACTTGGGTATCAACCTACCCATCATTAACAATGTATTGCCCAAAGCCCTTATTGAAGTCGACAATGCACTGTCAAATGCAACATTTGAAGAAGAGCCATTTATTGCGCTAAAAAAAATATTTTTACAGCTCTATCAGCAATGGGCCTATCAAAACAAAAAGGAATACACAATTGACTATCATTCTGAAAACATACTCAATTTTAAAACAATAGCCGAATTAAAAAATTATCATTTAATTCATTATGAACATACAGTAGGATATGGATTATTATGGCGAGATAATTTTCACGATCGCTGTAATGCTTATTTAATGAGATTGTTTGAGATAGCGATTGCCGTTTATATGCTTTGCAGTCCACGTTGCTTCAATAGTAGCGCATGCAAAAGTATGCTAAAAAAAAGCAAAGAAATGATTTCGATCTCAGACGCGCCAACCTCCAAGGAACCCTCTGCTGAGGTGTATGAATTTTTTTCTTTACTGAATCATAACGCTTATTGCATTAATATCACTCAAGAGGATGTCAATACCCATGCCTTATCACTTTGCTGTGAATTATTATTAAAGAAAAAGTATGGTCATATTGGCAATACACATAGTGCATTCCTATCTCTTGGACGAAAAAAAAATGAGCCCTCATTATATATCAAACTTCGAACATGCATGAAATTTATGTATGCATTAAAACGAGACCCGGTTAATCCAGGCGAAATCATTCAATCTAAAAAAATAAAGCACCTCTTTAATGATCATGCACTGCCTGATGTCATTTCTGAATTAGAAAAATGGAGCCAAAAAACCAATTGTTTTTGCTTCACTGAAAAATCAACAAAAAGCGCGCTTGCCGCTAAAAGCACACTGGATTTTTTTGGTTCTATTCTACAAGAAGCAGGGCTAATAACCCCAACACCTAAATCAACAAGCGCGGCTTATTTGTCTTTTGATCAAATAGTGATGACGTAGCTTGTGGTAGCAAAGACAGATTATGCTTGTCAAGCAAGCAATCACTATAATCATTGACAGTGAGAATTTTTAATTATATACTCTCACTGTTACTGAGAGGCTTAAATGGATAAATCACTGCTCCTAGAAATTATTCATGAACAGGCACAAGACCTAACCTCTCCACGCGTTAGTCATACACGACACGCACTGACAGAGTTACAGGCTGCCATCAAAAGCACTCAAATTGTAGTGATCACTGGCATTCGCCGCGGTGGCAAATCTACTTTATTACAGCAAATTTTAAAAACAGAATTTAAGAATAAGGCGTTTTATTTTAGTTTTGAAGACGAACGTTTATTGCAATTTACCGTTGAAGATTTCAGTTTACTACATGAAGCACTCACTGAATTTTACGGTGAACAAACAGCTTTTTTTTTAGATGAAATTCAAAATATTGCCCATTGGGAATTATTTGTCAGGCGATTACATGATCGGGGAATGAAAGTATTTATTACCGGATCCAATGCCACTCTACTCAGCCAGGAATTAAGCACGCGATTAACCGGGCGCACCATTCCCTATGCACTTTATCCTTTTTCATTTGGCGAATTTGTTGAATTTTCAATGCCCGAGTTAAAAGGAAAATCACCCAAAACGCCTGTTTCCCGCGGTTTATTTTCAAATGCATTTACTCGTTATTTAAAATCAGGTGGAATGCCACTGCACGTTATCAACCAAGAACGATTTTTATTAACACAGGTTTATGAAGATATTCTCTATCGCGATATTATTTCGCGTTATAAAATCAATGATGAAAAATCAATACGTGAACTTTCACTGTATTTAGTAAGCCACGTTTCATCTCTATATTCATACAATAAATTAAAAACCATGCTACATCTCGGCAGCATGAACACAGTTAAAAATTATATTCAGTATCTTGAAAACAGCTATTTATTTTTTTCAATACGACGATTTTGTTATTCATTAAAGCAGCAACAGTTGGCACCAAAAAAAATTTACTGTATTGATTCCGCTATTATTGATGCATTATCATTTAAGTTTTCAGACAATTTTGGTCACCTACTGGAAAATATTGTTTTTCTCGAATTAAAGCGTCGACAACAAGAAGTATATTATTATCATTCTGAAAGTGGTCTGGAAGTCGATTTTATTGTGCGAGACGGTGTAAAAATCACAGCGCTGATCCAAGTATGGGCATCTCTAGATAACGACAACACACAAGCAAGAGAAGTGAATGCATTAATCGAGGCCATGAATGAAATGAAATTAACAACTGGCCTCATTTTAACGGCTAATACCAGTAAGACAATTAAAAAAGATGGTAAAATAATACATGTCCTACCTGTTTATCAATGGTTACTTTCAATATAGCATCCTCACCTACTCCGTTTTTGTTACATCACACAACAGGATTTTGGTGGTTTTTTAGATTTCTCTTCTGCTACTTCATCTTTCCTATTTCCAAAAAAAGATAAAACAGATGTTGATCGACGCGCTTGCGCTGGCACATTTGAAAATGAATTTTCTGGCACGAAAGCACATCATCTTTGTGTGATATTGTAATTCCAGATTTTGGCTTGGCAGAATTGATGAAAGTTTATGACAACTCACTTTCCCATAAGATAACATCGAGGTAATATTTCATCGCAGGATCTAATACACAGTAATAACCATCCTGACGAAAATAAATTAAATCTTTTTTTAATAGTACGTCTACAGATAATTGTGCGCTAGATGGAGAAATTTTTAATGGTCCAGCAAAATCAATGGATTGAATTTCCTTAGCAGGGGTTTTTGCCAATGCCGTTAATATTTTTCGTTGATTTACACTCAACCCCATCACATCATGACTGATAATTTGCCGCTGCGTTTTAACGTACGTATGCCATGCGCCATCAACCGCTTCTACTGATAAAATATTATTTTTATCCCACAATATTTGACACAAGACATTCATATAAAACGGATGTAATTCAGTATGAAAAAATATTTTCTCAAGTACATCATCTAAAATACTTTTTTTCCATTTTATTTTGGATAAATGACGCAAATGATCGACATAAACTTGCTTTTCCATACGTTCAATATGAATTAATTGACACAATCGATACAAGGAACGTCCGCTGTCACCAAACATTTGTTCCAATAATCCACGATTACTGCCTGAAAATACATAAACAATATATTCACTGCGTTCTACAGCATGGCGTATAGACGCTTCAATGGAATGATAATTTTTTAGTTGACTAATCTGCTGAAATTCATCTAAAAAAATCACCGCTTGTTTTTTAAAATGCTTTGCGGTTTCATCTAATTTCAATAATGCATCTGTCATATCCTGCAATGGACTATTTGTTAAATGCAGTTTTAATTTTTGACCGAAAGCACCCAATGTAATTTCAGGTTTCATTTGCTTAAAAATCAACATTAATTTTTCACGCGCTTTGGTCAAATTGGGCAGTAATTCAATTGCTAATCGCCCAACTTTTTCAACAATTTGATCTCTGACATATTCAATATCGTAGGCGGCCAGCAAATCAATAGCACAAGAATGAATCTTCATCTCATAGGCAACTTGCATCACCAAACTGGTTTTACCATAGCGCCTGGGCGCCATTAAAACGGTATGTTTGTTGGATTTTATGCGCTTAATCAAGATGTTGCGTTCTGCAACACGATTGATAAAGGCATCGCCCATCGCGATACCTTCAGGGAACATTTCTAAATTGTCACTCATCGCATATCTCTATATCACATAAGGTTATGTGATAGCAGTATATGCGATGCTACTGTCGATGTAAATAGCACTACTTCTCAGTCGTTTTCTTTTTAGGAAGATACAAATCCGTCACGCTACCCTCAAACACCTCAGCCGTCATCATAATCGATTCTGATAGTGTTGGATGCGGGTGAATGGTTAATGCAATATCTTCCACATCACAACCCATTTCAATGGCCAATGTGATTTCACCAATTAATTCCCCCGCATTGACGCCAACAATAGCGCCACCGATAACACGATGTTTATCGTCAAATAATAGTTTGGTAAAACCTTCGGTGCGGTCGACAGATAATGCACGGCCAGATGCTGCCCAGGGAAATATGGCTTTTTCAACTTTCATGCCTTTCTCTTTTGCTTGCGTTTCCGTCACCCCCACCCAAGCAATTTCAGGATCTGTATACGCAACAGACGGAATACATTTTGCATCGAAATAATATTTTTTACCGGCAATCACTTCAGCTGCTAATCTACCTTCTGCAGATGCCTTATGTGCCAACATCGGATTTCCTACAATATCTCCAATCGCATAAATTCCGGCAACTGTTGTTTTCATTTGATTATCCACTGCTATAAATCCGCGATCATCTACCTTAACACCGGCTTTTTCAGCGTCAATCAGTTTGCCATTGGGTTTACGACCAACCGCTACCAAAATACGATCATACCGTTTTGGATTTTCTTCAGGTGCATTATCCCCTTCAAACGTAACGTATAATCCCTCTTTTTTAGCTTCTACTTTAGTAACACGCGTTTTTAGCATGATATTTTTATAGCGTTTTTCAAGGCGTTTATGTAATGGTGCAACGACATCGCGATCAGCGCCTGCAATTAATTGATCCATCATTTCAACGATACTGATTTTTGCACCGAGGGCATGATAAACCGTTGCCATTTCTAAACCAATAATCCCACCACCTAAGACTAATAATTCTGCGTCAGGTTGTGCTAATTCTAATGCTGATGTGGAATCTAAAACACGTGGATCTTCAGGCACAAACGGCAATTTAACAGGCAATGATCCTGCTGCAATAATGCAATTATCAAAGGTGATTTCTGTTTTTTCTTTTCCGTTGTCAACGATAATTTTTTTCGCATCAACAAATTTCCCGTAACCTGAGACAATTTGCACTTGACGTTGTTTTGCCATCATTGTCAAACCACCGGTTAATTTTTTAATAATGGAATTTTTATAATCGCGAATTTTATCGATATTTAATTTGGGCTTGCCAAATTCAACGCCATGTAAAGATGCATCCGCTGCTTCATCAATGATTTTTGCAATATGTAACAATGCTTTTGAAGGAATACAACCGACATTTAAACACACGCCGCCGATCACGTCATATCGCTCAATTAAAATTACTTTTTTACCTAAATCAGCCGCTCGAAAAGCAGCAGAATAACCGCCAGGACCACTTCCTAAAACAACTACTTCGGCATGTAATACATTACTCATAATAAAACCTCTTAATTTGCTTTTAAAATTTCTTGTATGAATTTTTCAAAATCCGTTAAATGATTTTCAACAACGTTCATGACCACGTTTAAATCAAGTGTTCGATACTCATGTACAGCTATATTACGAAACCCGACCATGCCAATCATTATTTTACACATTTCCTGTGTAATGATTTTATGTTTATACAAAGACTCAAATAAATCTTTGGATTCTCTTGGGAGATCCAATGCTTTTTTGCGCACAATATGCGCCGCAATATCAATTGTTATTTGTATGGCACGCTGTAAATCCAATACCACAGAATTTTGTAAAATATAACTGTCTAAAAAAATTTCCCGCGCTTTTGGATAGGCATTCCGGATATTGATAATGCAATTTCTAATGGATCTACATTTATTTATGATAATATCATTTTCCATTTATCTATCTCGCTTTTCCTGTTTCCTGTCATCATGTAAAAAACTAAACCAGCCAGTAACCACTTCTGAAAAATTATCTAAAATTTCCTTTCTATCATCATTTAATTGCAAATATCGCGTATACACCAAATCTAAATATTTCTCAAAATCACCATCTTGAAAAATAACCTGACCAGTTGAAACAATAACAAACCGAAAAACAGTATCAATGGTTTTTAAATTAATAAAATCTACATGTTCAACATGCATCAAGCTCGCAAGTCCAGGCAGAACATCAAAAAACAGCTTATTAGAATCCACCTCATCATCCGCAAGAAAAGCCAAATCAATATCGCTTTTTTCAGTTGCATGCCCGGACGCATAACTACCATATAAAATCAGCAGACGCAACTTCATCTTGCTTTGCAAAAAAGTGGTTATTTTCTGTATATCATCGTTATGTAACTTCATATCTCATTGATTTTATCAGTTTATAATTACGATGTCGCGTTCCAACAGCTAAATTATGCCAGGCTGGCATGGCTTAGAAATATTGGGTATGTTAACCTCATAATTAACACCTATCATGGAGGATACAAAAAATGCGCTGCATCCTGTTTTCGCTGGTCACCTTCGCTTTGATCATCTGTAGTTCCATTGCATCAGCTGCCACCCCCAGATACATTCCCATCTTCGTCTACCATAATTTTGAACCCATAAAAAAAGGCTCAATGACGATCAGCACTAAAAAATTTGAAGAACAGTTACAATGGCTCAAAACAAATGGCTACACTGTTATCCCATTAAAAGAAGCGGTTGCTTACTTACAAGGAAAAATTGCATCCGTGCCTGCTAAATCTGTCGTCATTACAATAGATGATGGACGCATCACCGTCTTCACGCATGCCTTACCCATCGTGAAAAGATACAATATTCCCGTCACTTTATTTATCTATCCTTCGATTATTTCACGTGAACCTTATGCAATGACGTGGGGGCAACTCAAAGAATTACAACAAACACGATTATTCAATATTCAAAGTCACACCTTCTCGCATCCCAATTTCAAGCAAGAAAAAAGACATTTATCCGCTGAAAAGTATACTCAATTTGTTAATTTTGAATTAAATCATTCAAAAAAAATACTAGCAGAAAAAGCAGGTACGCCAGTGACTTTGTTGGCATGGCCATTTGGTATTTATAACGATGATGTGGAACGCGCTGCTGCAAAATCAGGCTATGAAATGGCGTTTAGCATTGCTTATCGATGTGCTACAAAATCAGACAGAGCGATGGCAGTGCCACGATATATGTTGCTTGAAACACAGAGCATGAAATTATTTACGATGATGGCCGCATGTCGCATGCAACCAACAAAATACAAATAAGAACTATAACAACAGCGTTCGAATATCCGACAAACACTGCGACAAATAAACAGCGAAGCGTGCACCATCGGCACCATCAATGACGCGATGATCGTAGGATAAACACAAAGGCATCATTAAACGAGGCACAAAATTATCTTCTACATACAACGGTTTCATCGTGGCTTTTGAAACCCCTAAAATTGCTACTTCAGGTGCGTTAATAATCGGTGTGAAAGCAGTGCCACCAATGCCCCCTAAACTAGAAATTGAAAAGCAGCCGCCTTGCATATCGATCATTGTTAATTTGCCATCCCGCGCTTTGCTACTCATCACCTCTAATTCTTTTGCCAATTCAAAAATACCTTTTTTATCAGCATCGCGAATCACAGGAACCACCAATCCATTTGGCGTATCAACCGCAACCCCCACATGAAAATATTTTTTAAGCATTAAATTTTCACCTGTTGAATCTAATGATGAATTAAATTGTGGAAATTTTTTAAGTCCCGACACGACGGCTTTGATAATAAAAACCAAGGGCGTTAATTTAAATCCTTTTTTAATCGCTTTGTCTTTATTTTCCTGACGAAATTGCTCAAGCTCTGTGATATCAGCTTCTATAAATTGCGTAACATGCGGAATAGAAACCCAATTCCGATGCAAATTTGCACCCGAACTTTTTTGAATTTTACTGAGGGGTTTTGATTCGGTTGTGCCAAATTTTGAAAAATCAATAACGGGTTGCGCCAATACAGAGAATCCGGAATTATTATTTCCCTTTGATAAATAATTTTTAATATCGTCTTTGGTAATGCGGCCTTTTTCACCGCTGCCTTTTATTTTCGATAAGTCGATATCGAGTTCGTGGGCGATGCGGCGAATTCCAGGGCTTGCATGTGTGATAAATCCCCCCGATATCGCTGGCGCGATATCGACCCCCTTTTTCAAAGGGGGTAATTGAGGTGCATCATTTGATTCACCCTTTTTCAAAGAGGGTAATTGAGGTGCATCATTTGATTCACCCCCTTTGAAAAAGGGGGTCGGTTTTGCGTCAGCAAAACCGGGGGGATTTTCCGCAACACCAGCGACAGTGCAAATCACCGATCCTTCAGAAACCTTATCACCCACTTTAATCGCAACTGATTCAACAACGCCCGCTTCAGACGATGGGATATCCATACTCGCTTTATCACCTTCAAGGGTAGCCAGCGGCGTATCAATTGCAATCGTGTCGCCCACTTTAACTAATACAGCAATAACGTCAACTTGATTTGCAGCGCCAATGTCAGGAACTTTAATTTCTATTGTCATGATTTAACAGGCTCCGGTTTATTTGCATCAATTTCCAACTTTTCACGCGCGATTTTTAAATTTTCGAGAGAAAAATCGCCTTTTTCCATTAACGCATATAATGCTGTATAAACAATCATTTTTGCATCGACCTCAAAGAAATCGCGTAGTGCTTCGCGCGTATCGCTTCGACCATATCCATCAGTTCCTAATACATAATATGGCGCATGAATTGCTTCGCGAATTTGATTCGCATTCATTTTTAAATAATCTGTTGCTGCTATAATCGGTGCAGTATTGTCTTTAAAACATTCTTCGACATAACATAATTTTTTCTTTTCTTCGGGATTAAAAAGATTTTTACGTGCAATAGTTTCCATGTCTTTGCGTAATTCATTAAAACTTGTTGCGCTCCAGATAGCTGCAATAATATTAAATTTTTCTTTTAATATATCAGCAGCTTTAATTACTTCAGTCAATATGGCACCCGCGCCTACAAGATGCACGCACCCAACCGGGCGCGTTTCTGTGCTATTTGATGTAGATTTCACCTGCTCAACATTGATTTCCAGCTGGTAGAGTCCTTTCAATATCCCCACTTCTGAACCCGCAACCATCTTCGGATGATGGTAATTTTCATTCATCAAATTAATATAATAAAAAACATCCTCTTGATTCTCAAACATTCGACGAAGACCATCTTGAATAATCACCGCCAACTCATAGGAAAAAGCGGGATCATAGGAAACACAATTTGGTACCATACCAAACATAATATAATTATGGCCATCTTGATGTTGCAATCCTTCACCCGCCAATGTGGTGCGACCTGCCGTGCCACCTAAAATAAATCCACGTGCACGCATATCTCCCGCTGCCCACACCAGGTCACCAAAGCGTTGGAAACCAAACATCGAATAATAAATATAAAAGGGGATCATCGGCTCATGATTAGAAGAGTAAGACGTCGCAGCCGCAATCCATGCCGACATCGCCCCCGCTTCAGAAATACCTTCTTGCAATAATTGGCCTTTTTGATCTTCGCGATAATACATTAACTGCTTTTTATCTTCAGGTTGATAATGCTGTCCCTGTGGTGCATAAATACCAATTTGTCGAAACAATCCTTCCATACCAAAGGTGCGTGATTCATCAGCAACAATAGGTACTATTCGTTCTTTAATATTATTATCTTTCAATAAAGTCGACAAAATACGCACAAAAGCCATCGTACTTGAAATATCGCGCTCACCTGAACCTGCTAATAAAGTTTCAAATGCAAATAATTCTGGCACGATTAATTTTTCGCATTGGGGATCACGGGCAGGCAAAACCCCACCCAACTTTTTGCGATTATTTTTCAAAAAGTTAATTTCTGCGGACTTCTTTTTGGGCTTATAATAATTTAATTTTTCAAGATCCGTGTCTGATAAGTCCAACCCAAAACGTTCCCGAAAATGTTTTAAGGTTTCAACTGACATTTTTTTTGTTTGATGCGCCACATTTAACGCCTCACCACTTTTACCCATGCCGAAACCCTTGACTGTTTTAGCTAAGATAACGGTTGGTTGATTTTTATGGGCAACCGCTGCAGCATAAGCAGCATACACTTTTTGCGGATCATGTCCGCCGTCTAATAGGATTCTTTTTAATTGTTCATCACTTAAATCAGAAACCAATGTTAATAATTCAGGATATTTTCCAAAAAAATTCGCACGCAAATAAGCACCGTCATTAGCAGAAAATTTTTGGTAT
>Ga0155553_185_pt1 | contig 38034 bp, 35 predicted proteins | sample RifCSPhighO2_12_FD_107210 | JGI IMG/M metagenome (GOLD analysis project Ga0155553, IMG submission 107210) | Gammaproteobacteria bacterium RIFCSPHIGHO2_12_FULL_38_11
ACCTCATTTATTTTGTCATGACTGTCCCTATGAAAAACCGTCTCCCATCCGAGGAAATGGAAATTGTACACCAATTACCCATTACTGTCAAAGCTAGAGTTTTCCAATATGAAGTGAGTCTGTACATCTCGCCTGTAGTCTTCATGATTATCCGTTAAAAATCTTTTGTGCAATATCGGGGGCTGCTAACAGAACCCACAACCTATCCTCAAAAATAAATAACTATTTCACAAGGACAGCTTCAACCGTTGTCTGCGTCAGACTTGTGTGAATATGGATAACACCATTTTTACTAATCGATGGCGCTTCTTTTTTAAGCTGCGAAATTAATGATTTTTTTCGAGTGTTTTTTGATCCAGATTAAAACAAATCATCACTAGTGACAATATTGTTAACTAACTCTTCCGAATACATATTCTGCTTAATACCTGATGCAGCAATAATTGCTAAAAAAATCTGATTTTTTGTGTGCGTCATTTTTTTAAATATTTCTATTTTTTTTATCAATTTTGCAGCGTATTCTTTATCAATTACAAATGGGTGATCAGTATATTTAATTTCGCAAATTGTTATTGCCCGATCATTTCTATCAAAAAGCAAGTCAACTTGGGCACCATGATCAGATGTGCCTTTTTTTGATGTGTGTCTCCAGGGTGATGCCATACTGCTTTCTTCAAGCGATAATGCCACTTTTATTTCTCTTAAGTGTTGGTAACAAACATTTTCAAATGCATAGCCCATCCAATTATAATATTCCGGCGTATTGATAATTTTCGTCCAATGCGCAGATGTAGAATCTTGTTGTAATTTATTTTTTATGGGTTTTATCCATCTTATATAAAAACAACAATACGGATCACTAATTCTATAAAAAATACCAAGTCTTTTATGTGAAAATGGAATATAAGCCTTAATAAATCCGGCATTTTCTAAATTCTCTAATCTCTTTGTGAGTCTACCACCCTTTCCAGTTAATTTATTTTTCTCCTCCAGATCCTTTCGAGATAAACCATCATGGCTTTTTGAAATTAACGTAATAAGTTCCTCATATTGATCAGAATTGTCAAATAATGATGAAAAAATATCATCAAACTCATCAAATAAAAAACCATTAGGATCGAAAAAAAGTTTATTTATATTTTGATCAATTGAGCTGCTTTTTTTTAGTTGGATAAGATAAAATGGAACTCCTCCCATAATCATGTAAATTTTTAGTGCTTGATTACGGCTGAAAAGCAATTTATGCTTTTCTAAAAAAAGATAGGTTTCATGAAGATTAAATGGCAACAATCTCATTTTCTTTGTAACACGATTATGTAAACCACCACGATTTCGAACAATTTTTTTAATAATCCAGGATGCTGCTGATCCACAAACAATTAACTTAATTCTTTTATTATCTGACCAATGTCTATTCCAAAAGTATTCCAGTGCTGATACCACACCAGATTTTCTGGTAGCCATCCATGGGAGCTCATCAAAAAATAGAATAATTTTTTTATTTTTCTCAACTAATTTGATAGCTGAAAACAATTCTTCAAAAGCTTCCATCCAGGCTAACGGGATCTTCATTGCCGCATCATGATAAAATGCCCGTCCTAATTCCTTTGAAAATTGCAGCAATTGGTTATCCAGGGATCCTTTGTAGATACCTGTCATTTGAAAATAAATGCATTTTTTAGATTGAAAGAACGTCTTGATTAAAAAGGTTTTACCAACACGCCTTCTACCATAAACGGCGACAAATTCAGCCCGATTAGATAGAAATACATCCTCTAATTCTTTAATCTCTGATTTTCTACCTACAATATCGCGCATATTAACCTTTTGCATAGCCGGACACTTATAAGGATACTATAAGTGTCCCTGTAAAACAAGATTTCTTTATAGCCGGACACTTATAGACATCCTATAAGTGTCCCTGTGAAACAACAGACTATTTCACTAGTATTGCCTCAGCCGTTGTTTACATCATACCCGTATGAATATGAATAACACCATTTGCGCCAATCGATGCCGCTCCTTTTTTAAGTTGTGCCATTAATGATTTCTGCGAATGTTCAATACCAATCAAATTATAATTATCAGCCGATAGTCTACCTACAACCTTATAATGCTTTAATCGTAACTGTTCAGCCAATCCCAGTCTAATTTAGCAAAACATTTATAAAATCTGGCATTTTTCCCTGAAATAATAGATCTAAAGCGTCCGTTATTTTAACGTCGTGTTTTTGACATGTTAAAATATAACTTCGTATTCTGCAAAACATATAAGCACCTTCCATTGAGCGAAAACAGCCTGATATTTTTTGCTGTACCTTTATCATCCGTAAATCATTTTCACCTGCGTTGTTTGTAAATGGCACAAGAGGATTATGCATAAATCGCAGTGTGTCTTCTTTGAAATCTCGAAGTCGCTCAAGTAAATTTCTCGATTTTGATTTTTTTATTCTGCCTTTCTTTTTTTGCCGTTAATTATTACTGGCTCAGGCAAAGGACATTCTTTTTCGCCAGCTGCAATAATGTCATCGTATTTTTTTCATACTCAATGCAAAGCGTTTTGGTTAATGCACCGACGTCTGTATTATTAACTGCGTCATTTATTTCACACAATCATGACTGCATACTCGCAGACCAGATTTGTTTATCTTCAACTGCTGCATATTCTAATTCTCTAATATGATGGGCATTACACAGCGCATGCAAACAAGTATAAGTGTAATAAGGTTTCCAGTGATCATGTATAAGCGTACCTGTAAAATTAGGCAATACACCCATAACATTCATTGCATCTGTGCCGCGCTTTTATTGCCAGGGTGTGTTGTGTTAACTAAAACAATGCGAACACGGTTTAGCATAATTTATCGCATGGACATAGGGGGAGCAATAACATCTAATGCATCCAGTTGGTTGTGAGCGATTGCAACTTTACGGGAAGCTTCCATACATAAGCCATAATGAAGATAGATTGATGCAACCGGTAGACAAATTCCATCGTCTTTTGCTGTAATTGCCATTCTTTCGAAAGGCATAAAACAATAAAATCTATTATCACAGCCAGCCATTTTTAAAGCCGCAAAGTCATCATCAAAAGACTCAAGGTCTGCCAACATACCACATAAACACATTGAAGCAGTCCATAAAAGACTTAATGTCGGTACTTGAACCATTGCATTAGGAATACAAAGCATCATCCAGCAACAGTGTTTCCAGTATGCTGCACTCTGTTCATGCAATTCAATAGAAGCTGTTTCCCTTGAACGTTGTATCTCATCTGCACCATAACCGGAGTAGATGGTTTGTAAACTTGTAGTTGACTCGGTTGAGTCTGTACGTGGATGTTGCATCAAACACCTCATTTATCGTGTCGTGACCGTCCCTACGAAAAATGCTCCGCCATCTGAGAAAATCAAAATTATCCACTCATTATTCAGGCTTGTCAAAACAAGAGAATTGTTTTTCTTGATCATCCTTACGAATTTTATCAACAACACCCCTTTCCTGCGGGCTCAATTTTTGTTTGTTTGGGAATATCAAACCTACCCGGAAATGATTCTTTAAAAAAACTCGAATTACCCACGCTATTTTTCCGATTCATCCAATCTCGCAAGCCAAGCAGTCCAGATAACTCACCCGAAGTCCTTATTTTTGAATTAATTCCACCCCACTTTAACGTAACAGCTTCTTGCGCTAAAGCCTGATCATTTGAAATCAACATAATATTGGCTGTTTCTTCTACTGGAAATAATGGTGTTTTCTTTTGAAACAATTCTATTGACTGCGACAGAGAATCTTTATATTCAACTGTAAACGCAGTGTGTCCTGTCAAATTAAGTAGATCATTAATCAACACTGGCAGACGCAGAGAATCTTTCTGTTTCACAATCCCGAAAATAAGGCTACCCGGCTTTATTTCAAAGTTTTTAATCAGTTTACGCAGTAAATTAAACCCAGCATTATCATTCGTAAACGTTTCCGCATCCATCAATAGCAATTTAGGCATAGAGGCAAACCCCCTTTTAATTAGCAAATAGACCATTTCATCCTATACCAAGCCATTAAATTTTGCTATTCTGCACGATCAAATTTGCTCTTTAATAATAATTTTCCCCCAAACGTACAGGTGATCCCTATGATGCATCCGATGCTCAATATTGCAATTCAAGCAGCAAGACAAGCGAGCAAGATCATGCTCCGCGCGCTGGATCAAATGGACAAAATCGAAATCACTGAAAAAAACCCCAATGATTTTGTAACGCAAGTCGACAGAGTGTCTGAGGAAATTATTATTGAAACGATTCACAAGGCGTATCCGCATCACGCTATATTGGCTGAAGAAAGCGGTCATCAAAATAATCAAAATGAAGAATATTGCTGGGTGATTGACCCCCTTGATGGCACGCGTAATTTTATGCAAGGCTATCCGCAATTTTCTATCTCAATCGCATTAATAAAAAAAAATGTAGTGGAGTTGGGTCTTGTCTACGACCCTATTCGCCAAGAATTATTTACCGCAACCCGTGGACAAGGCGCTTATCTCAATAGTCGTCGTATGCGCATCAGTCCCGCTCAAAAAATGAAAGATGCGTTAATCGGCACTGGCTTTCCACGCCTCGACAAGAAAAATACTAAAAACTATTTAAAGACATTTGAAAATGTTTTTATGCAATGCAGCGATATTCGACGAGCAGGTTCTGCAGCACTTGATCTTGCTTATGTGGCTTGCGGCCGATTAGATGGGTTTTGGGAATCTACTTTAAAAATATGGGATATGGCAGCAGCTTCATTGATGATTAAAGAATCCGGCGGCATTGTTTCTGATTTTCAAGGGGGTGAAACCTATTTAGCGCGCGGCAATATCGCAGCTGCCAATCCCAAGATTCTCAGGGAGTTGTTGCCGTTGATCAACCTTTAACTATAAACTAAGCTTTTGGAAAGGATTCCCGCTTATGATGCATCCCATGCTCCCAGTCGCCATCAACGCCGCACGCGAGGCGAGCAAAACTATTTTACGCGCACTGACGCAAGTTGATAAAATCGAAGTTGCTTCAAAAAATTCAAATGAATTTGTAACGCAGGTCGATAGAATATCTGAAGAAATTATTATTGATCATATCCAAAAAGCGTATCCTGATCATGGCATTCTTGCAGAAGAAAGTGGTCGCATTAGCAATCCTAAAAATAATCATGAATATTATTGGGTAATTGACCCTCTCGACGGCACACGCAATTTTATGCAAGGTTATCCGCAGTTTTCAATTACCATCGCCCTTATGCGAAATAATATTACTGAGCTTGGGCTTGTTTTCGATCCTTTTCGCAATGATTTATTTACCAGTGCGCGTGGACAAGGTGCCTATCTCAATGATCAGCGCATTCATGTCAGCCATGCAGAAAAAATGGATACCGCACTCATTGGCACCGGCTTTCCGCTCGAAAAAAGCGGAAACAATATTAATAATTATTTAAATGAATTTAAAAATGTGTTTACACACTGCACTGATGTTCGACGTGATGGCAGCTCTTCGCTTGATCTTGCTTATGTGGCTTGTGGACGACTTGACGGATTTTGGGAGTCTAATTTAAAAATTTGGCATATGGCAGCAAGCGCATTAATGATTCAAGAAGCCGGCGGCATTGTGTCAGACTTTAACGATGGTGACCATTATTTACAAACGGGGGATATCGTTGCGGGGAATCCAAAAATGCATAAGGCATTAAGGCATCTCATCAACGACTTTCGGTGCGGGAATTAAATTCGCTCGCGTTAAGCCAAAAGCAACTGCAAGTGATCCTGCAATATAAATCGATGAATACGTTCCAACAACAATGCCAATAATCATCGCCAATGAAAATTCATGCACGCTGGGCCCACCATATATGAATAACGAAACCACCACAACCAACGTTAAACCTGATGTCATAATAGTTCGTGATAAAGTTTGATTAATCGATAAATCCATCACTTCCAGTGGCGTGCTCTTACGAATTTTTCTAAAATTTTCACGCACACGATCATAAACCACAATCGTGTCATTCAATGAATAGCCAATAACCGTTAATAATCCCGTTAACACAATTAAATTAAATTCGACATGGAAGAAGGAAAATAATCCTAAAATTAAAACAGGATCGTGCACCAAAGCAATAGCCGCACTCAATGCAAATCGATATTCAAATCGCAATGCAATATAAATCATCGTGCCAATAAATACTAAAACAACGGCTAAAATGCCATTCGTCATTAATTGCTTACCCACGGTTGGACCAATATATTCCAATGAATTCATATGTGCGCCAGGCATTGCTGACAATAATTTTTCTTTTAATTGATCTGTTGATACCGTTTTTTCCAAACCCAAACGCACGGAATACATATTTTGTGACCCTGTTCCTGTTTTTTGTGCATAAGATTGCACAAGGGCATGTGTAAACCCAGCAGCTGCCAATTGCGTTCGCAATTGATTGACATTCCTGGGTTGTGTAAATGACACTTGCGCTTGTGTACCGCCGGTGAAATCGGAACCCAAATTTAATCCGTTAAAACATAAGGACAAAATTGAACAAGCGAATATTATCAAAGAAATGGCGGCAGCAATCCAGCGCTGTTTCATAAAAGGGATGGTGGGGTTTGCTTTGAAGAATTCCATGGACAATACTCATCTCAATTATCACAGAAGCGCTGGCGGAAGCCTGCGTGCAAATCTCGCCATAACAATAAATTCCTTGCGAGAATCACACGCGCCCTTCCGAGTGCGTTTCTGTGCATTATATTAGGCACGCATGCCGATAGACAACTTCGCCGCACGTTTCTTGCCATAAATTAAATTAATCGCAGCGCGCGTAAAAAATATCGCCGTCACCATCGACGTCATTAATCCAATAATTAAGGTGATTGCAAAACCTTGCACCGCACCTGTGCCTAGCGCAAATAAAATAATCGCCACAATTAATGTCGTGACATTGGCATCAACAATTGTAATAAAAGCGCGCTCATACCCAGCAAAAATAGAAGCCTGAACTGATGCGCCGTTACGCAATTCTTCGCGAATACGTTCGTAAATTAAGACGTTTCCATCAACTGCCATTCCGACCGTTAATACGATCGCGGCAATCCCAGGCAAGGTTAATGTGGCGCCTAACAGTGACATAATCGCGACGATAAAAACAACGTTTAACGATAATGCAATATCAGAAACCAACCCAAATAAACGATAATAAAACAGCATAAATAAAGCAACAAATAATAATCCCATTTCGCATGCTAAGCGTCCTGCACGAATATTGTCTTTTCCTAAACTCGGGCCAACAGTATTTTCTGAAATAATCGCAATCGGCGCTGAATACGCCCCCGAACGCAATAACAAGGCTAAATTTTTCGCTGCATAATTTGACTCAAGTCCAGAAATTTGAAATGAATTACCCAGTGCACTAATAATGGTGGCGATATTGATCACTTTCGGAAATTGTCGCTCTGATATGACAATTTTTCCGTCGACAATTTGTTGCACGGCTTTCGTTTCAACATAAACCGTTGCCATCGGTTTACCCACGTTTTCAGCGGTAATTTGATTAAAACGGGACACTTCACTGCCGCTGGATCGGACATTCACCGCAGGCCGACCATCATCACCCGTAATCGTTGCGGCATTTAAAATAGATTTACCATGCAAGACAACATCACTTTTTAATAAATAAGGTTGTCCCTCATATTGATATAACACATCACCAAAGGGAACAATGCCGGAGCTTGCCGCCGTAGCAGGATCATTTTTTGTATCAACCAGTTGAAAGCGCAAGGTAGCCACTTTACCGATAATTTCTTTTGCACGGGCAGTATCTTGGATGCCAGGCAAGTCAACGCTAATTTGATTTTTGCCCTGCTGTTGGATAACAGGTTCACTCACACCCAATTCATTCACACGATTTCGAAGTGTTGTTAAATTTTGCGTAACAGCTTGTTCATCTAAAGTGACTGCGGCTTGTTGCGTAAAATTCGCTGTTATTAAATATTGATTATTAGATTGCGAAGATGAGAACTGATAATCCGCGTAAATATTATTTCCTTGCAGCAATGATAATGCATGATCGCGATCTTGTGCCGTGCGAAAAGCAATTTCAATCGCACCTGCGGCGTTTTTATTATCGCCTGGCAAAACAGAAATATTGGCATAGCGAATTTGCGCCGTCTGTAATGTTTCACTCATGGAATTAATATCGCTGGCTAAACGTTCCTTTAACATCGCAGAAGTATCAACGCGATAAAGAAGGTGGATACCGCCGCGTAAATCCAAGCCTAATTTCATCGGTTCAGCACCCAAAGCACGCAACCAATGCGGTGTTTTCGGCGCTAAATTAATTGCAACGGAATAGCCTTCATTTAATTCTGCTTGAATATAGCTTAATGCTTTCAGCTGATCTTCAGAACTTTTAAAACGAATTAATAAACCCGTAGGTTGTTGTGTGACGGCAAGATCAGGAATATTTTGTGCTGCTAATGTTTTTTCAATTTGAAAAACAGTATCGGCAGAAACCGCTTGGCCATTTTTAGGTTGAATTTGAATGGCTGGATCGGTGCCATATAAGTTCGGTGCAGCAAAAATGGCGCCGAAGATAATGAGAAATAAAATGAGAATATAACGCCAGAGAGAATATTGGTTCATAGTTGGGTCTCTGTGTCAGGGATCAGTGTCAGTATGCGCGTACTGACACTGATCGACACTGTCACTAAATTGATTCCATTGTTCCTTTAGGCAAGATAGATGCCACCGCCCCTTTTTGAAAAGTCATTTCTATGTCTTTTCCAATAACCAACACAATATAGCTGTCGCGCAATTTAGTCACACGACCAATAATACCACCTGTCGTTAACACTTCATCACCTACTGTTAAACTATCCAGCAATTGACGTTGTTCTTTCGCGCGTTTTGATTGTGGACGGATAAGCAGAAAGTAAAAAACAGCAATAAAAATAATTAACATAGGCAATACGGATAAAAAACCGCCTTGTTCAGGTGCAGCTGCTGTTGTCGCTGCGTGTGCTGTTGAAATACCCAGTAACGATAATAAACTCATGATCACCTCGAGAAATGAAAGCGCTTACTTTAGCGTGTTATTTTTAATTAGGCAAATGCTAGATATACAAAACCTTCACAATTTCATAAACCACTTCACCTTTCGGTGATTGCACTATGATTTCATCGCTTTGCATTTTACCAATCATTGCACGTGAAACGGGCGAGCTCACGGAGATTTTATTTAATTTAATATCCGCTTCGTCAAGACCCACAATTTGATAAATCACTTGCTCATCAGTATCAATATTTAACAATGTCACCGTCGATCCAAAAATAACTTTACCTTCATTATTTATTTTTGTGACATCAATTACCTGACACTGTGATAATTTTCCTTCAAGATCACGAATACGTCCCTCAATAAAACTTTGTCGCTCCTTCGCCGCGTGATATTCCGCATTTTCTTTTAAATCACCATGTGCCCTGGCTTCAGAAATCGCTGCGATAATTAAAGGACGCTCAATTCTTTTTAAATGTTCTAATTCGTGTTGTAATTTTTGATGACCTTCGATAGTCATGGGTGTCAGTTGCATAAAATCCTCGCAAATTAAAAATCCCCTCGATTTTGCTGGCACAAAACCGATCTCATTTTTTTAAATGTTGTAAACTCACTACATCACCAATTTCTTTTGTTTCAATCGCCATACAAACCGCGTCGGCACCAGCAAGCGTCGTAGTGTAACAAATGTCTCGCTCAACTGCACTGCGCCTCATAATGTAAGAATCTGCAATGGCTTTTTCGCCTTCCGTTGTATTAATGACTAATTGAATTTCGTTATTGCGCATGCGATCCACAATATGCGGCCTACCTTCTTCTACTTTATTCACCAATTCACACACTAATCCAGCTGTTTGTAATATTGCAGCAGTCCCTGAAGTTGATACAATTTCAAACCCCATTTTAATTAATTTTTTGGCAATGGGAATAACGCGTGATTTGTCTGCATCACGCACGCTAATAAATGCTTTACCTGATTGTGGCAATTTACTGCTCGTCGCCTGCTCTGCTTTTAAAAATGCCTGCCCTACTGTTTTTGCAATGCCCATCACTTCACCGGTTGAACGCATTTCAGGACCTAAAATAGGATCAACGCCAGGGAATTTGGCAAAAGGAAAAACGGATTTTTTGACAGAAATATAATCAGTGTTAGTGTCAGTATCAGCATGGGCATGAATAAAAGCTTCGGAAAGCGAGAGACCAGCCATACAATAGGTTGCTATTTTCACCAGTGGCAAACTCGTCGCCTTTGCTAAAAAAGGTACAGTGCGTGACGCTCTTGGATTTACTTCAAGCACAAAAATCTCATCCTGACACTGATCACTGACACTTCTTTTAATAGCAAACTGCGCATTCATCAATCCAACCACTTTCAATGCAATCGCCAATTGCGTCATCTGTTCACGTAATTGATTTTGAATTTTTTCACTTAAACTGTGTGCTGGGAATACGCAAGTGGAATCACCCGAGTGCACACCCGCCTGTTCAATATGCTCCATAATGCCTGCAATAAAAACGTCTTTGCCGTCACTTATTGCGTCAACATCCACTTCAATTGCATCATCTAGAAAATGATCGAGTAATAAAGGATGCGCCGGTGAAACATGAACAGCTCGATTCATATAATCAGTTAATTCGCGCTCATGAAAAACAATTTTCATATCGCGGCCACCTAATACATAGGAAGGGCGCACAACCAACGGGTAAGCAAATACTTTGGCAAAGCGCAAGCCTTCTTCTTTCGAACGTACTGTGCCGTTCGCAGGTTGTTTTAAATTTAATTTTTGCAATATTTGTTGAAAACGTTCGCGGTCTTCTGCTAAATCAATTGCATCTGGAGATGTACCAATCATGGGTACACCTGCTTTTTCTAATGCTCTGGCTAATTTCAACGGTGTTTGCCCGCCGTATTGCACAATCACACCTTTGGGTTTTTCAAGCGCTACAATTTCCAACACGTCTTCTAATGTAACAGGTTCAAAATACAAACGATCAGAAATATGGAAATCGGTTGAGACTGTTTCCGGATTACAATTTACCATAATGGTTTCATAACCCAATTCACGCATTGCCAATGCTGCATGAACGCAGCAATAATCAAACTCAATCCCTTGTCCAATGCGATTGGGGCCGCCGCCAAGAACCATTATTTTTTCACGATTGCTGGGACGACATTCGTTTTCTTGCTTGTACGTAGAATAAAAATAAGCTGTTTCAGTTGCAAATTCCGCTGCACACGTGTCAACCCGTTTGTAGACGGGGTGGATGCCAAGCTCATGTCGCAGTGAACGAATATCATCTTCATGGATTTGCAGTAGATTTGCTATTCGCGCATCGGAAAAGCCTTTTTCTTTCAGAAAACATAATGTATCAACACCGATCACCGATCCCAGATCCCCAATCCTCATTTCGATAGAAATCAATTCCTCTATCTGCACAAGAAACCAAGGGTCAATACGCGTGTGATTAAAAATCTCTTCACGCGTAAATCCAAAACGAAACGCATCAGCGATATAAAATAATCGTTCATGACTGGCCATACGCAATTCAGATTTAATTCTGTCTTTTGCTTGTTCACAATCCAGCTCATAACTATCAGAATTTTTATTGAGTGTAATTTTAGGATCTAATCCATTTACGCCAATTTCTAAACCGCGCAATGCTTTTTGCAATGATTCTTGAAAATTAGAGCCAATTGCCATCACTTCGCCAACCGATTTCATTTGTGTGGTTAAACGATTATCCGCTTGCGGAAATTTTTCAAAAGCAAATCGTGGAATTTTGGTAACGACATAATCTATTGTGGGTTCAAATGAAGCGGGTGTTTTGCCATCGGTAATTTCATTTTTTAATTCATCTAAAGTAAAACCCACCGCTAATTTCGCAGCGACACGTGCAATTGGAAATCCGGTTGCTTTCGATGCTAAAGCAGAAGAACGTGATACACGTGGATTCATTTCCACAATCATCATTTCACCGTCAACTGGATTAATCGCAAATTGCACATTTGATCCGCCCGTTTCAACGCCAATTTCACGCAATATCGCAATCGCTGCCATGCGCATTACTTGATATTCTTTATCCGTTAATGTTTGTGCGGGAGCAACAGTAATGGAATCACCCGTGTGAATACCCATCGGATCTACATTTTCTATCGAACAAATCACAATGCAATTATCAGCGGAATCACGCACCACTTCTAACTCATATTCTTTCCAACCGATAATTGACTCATCAATTAATAATTCTTTAGTGGGTGATAAATCCAACCCGCGTTGACAAATCCCCATAAATTCATCGCGATTATAAGCAATACCGCCCCCACTGCCACCCATTGTAAATGAAGGGCGAATTACCGCAGGAAAACCAATGTCATCTAAAATAGCAACCGCCTCATCTATTGTATGCGCGATGCCAGAACGCGGTGTTTTTAATCCAATGCGTTTCATCGCTTGACGAAACTGTTCACGGTCTTCGGCCATATCAATTGCTTCGCGTGATGCGCCAATTAATTTCACATTGTGTTTTTTCAAAATACCTTCGCGCACCAAATCCAGCGCACAATTAAGTGCTGTTTGTCCGCCCATGGTTGGCAGCAATGCATCGGGTTTTTCTTTTTCAATGATTTTTTCAATCACGTCCCATTTAATAGGCTCGATATAGGTTGCATCGGCCATGTTGGGATCAGTCATAATGGTTGCAGGATTTGAATTTACTAGAATAACGCGATAACCAATTTCACGCAGCGCCTGACATGCTTGCGTTCCAGAATAATCAAACTCACAGGCTTGACCAATGACAATAGGGCCAGCACCAATGATGAGAATTGATTTTATGTCTGTTCTTTTTGGCATGGTTATTTCACCCCCTTTGAAAAAGGGGGTCGATTTTGCGACAGCAAAACCGGGGGGATTTTTGCAATAAATTCATCAAACAATCCCGCAATATCCCCCGGGCCCGGTGCAGCCTCTGGGTGACCTTGAAAAGCAAATACAGGCAATGTGTTATGTTTAAACCCTTGCAGCGTACCATCGAACAATGAAACATGTGTTACTGTTAATTCTGCGGGCAATGTTTTTTCATCTATGCAAAACCCATGATTCTGACTGGTGATGAACACTTTGCCTCCCCCCTTTGAAAAAGAAGGGCTAGAGGGGATTTTTTCTTGCACCGGATGATTCGCGCCATGATGTCCAAATTTCATTTTTACTGTTTTTGCACCGCAAGCCAAAGCCAATAATTGAAAGCCCAAGCAAATTCCAAAAATAGGAATTTTTTTCATCAGTAATTCTTGAATATTTTTTATAGCATAACCACAAGCAGCAGGATCACCCGGACCATTCGATAATAAAATCCCGTCAGGTTTTAATTTTAACACGTCGGATGCGGAAGTTTGCGCTGGAACAACAGTGACTTTGCAACGGCGATCAACAAGCATGCGTAAAATATTGCGTTTGACGCCGAAATCATAAACGACGATGTGAATGTCACTATCATTATCGCTATATAAGTAAGTTTGAGCACAACTCACTTCAATCGCCAAATCTTTTCCATTTAAATCTGAAAATGCCCTGGCTTTTCGCAATACAATTTCAGGATCAACTTTTCCTGTCATGATGCAGCCATTTTGCGCGCCCTTTTCACGCAAAAGTCGCGTTAAACATCGCGTATCAATATTGGCAATCGAAACAATATGTTGTTCTTTTAAAAAATCGGGCAATGATTGGGTTGCACGCCAGTTACTCACGACTGGAGAAAGTTCGCGAATAATTAATCCTGCGGCATAGGCCTTATCAGATTCCATGTCGTCGGGATTAACACCCACATTGCCGATATGAGGATAAGTTAAAGTAACAATTTGTTGTGCATAGGAAGGGTCTGTCAGAATTTCTTGATAACCCGTCATCGCTGTATTAAATACCACTTCTCCAACGGTTTCGCCCGATGCGCCTATGGAAATGCCGTGAAATAGACTGCCATCGGCCAAAGCGAGTATTGCAGGTTCTGAAAGGGGTAAAAAATGTGTGATGGACATGAAAAAGCTTACCGTTAATTCATTTGGGGAAGGATACGTGATCTGCTAAGCTTTGTAAATTACAATTAAATTTTAGAATCCCACATGCCTGCAAAATCTATTTCATCCAAAACAATATTAGCCATTACGATTGCCATTATTTCATGGTCATCGTCTTTTATTTTTATTCGCGTGTCTCTACAAAGCTATTCGCCTGGAGAATTGGCTTTGTTTCGCTATCTCATTGTTTCAGTCGTTATGCTGATTTTTTATTTTCGACTAAAAGTGCGTCATAAACCCACCTTAACAGAAGCATTACAATTATTTTTTTTGGGATTTTTTGGTATTGGTATATACATGGTTACGCTTAATTACGGTGAACTGACCGTTTCTGCTAGCATCACCAGTTTTATTATCAGCATGAATCCCGTCGTTTCTATATTGTGGGCAGCACTGTTTTTAAGCGAGAAAATAAGCTTTAAACGATGGATTGGTATTGCCATCAGCATCATCGGCGTATTTATTATTGCCGCCAATGAACTTCACCACGCCACCTTTAACGAAGGCATGCTTATGCTATTCATTGCAGTGCTTTGTGCAGGCATGTATAACGTGGGACAAAAACCCTTACTCAAGAAATTTCATCCCATTGAAGTTGCCGCCATTAGCGCATGGTCCGGTACATTGGTCATGTTAATTTTTACACCTTCGCTTATTCACGCCATTCCGCATGCGACAGTCTATACAACGACATCTGTTATTTATTTGGGTGTTGTTCCTGGTGCAATAGGGTATCTCGCGTGGAGTGTTGCAATGAGCAGCGAAACACCCATTTCAAAAACCATACTGACGCTATACACATTACCTTTATTTTCAACTTTATTAGGATGGATGATATTAGGCGAAATGCCAGCAATCAGCGCATTGATTGGTGGATGTATCGCATTATTAGGGGCATTGGTTGCAACACGATATTAAGGAACATGGTCTTCTTTCCCAAAACTAATCGCCAAATTAAGGCATTATACCGCCACTATCCCCGATAGTATCTACTACGAGGCACTGTCTTTATGCGCATAGACCATGCTACAATTTCTGATATACTAAAGCTTTAAATAAGGAAATCATGTGGATTTTGATCAAATATTATCGCTCATCAAACATGGCGAGCAAAGAACAATTGAATACAAGAAAACGATTGCTGAGATAGAAAAGCTTGGGAAATCATTATGTGGAATGCTCAACGTTAAGGGCGGTTATGGTTTTATCGGCATTTCAGATTCTAAAAAAATAGTTGGCGCTGAGGTAACGGACTCTACTAGAAAAAAATTAACGGAGTTTTGTAATAGCTTTGATCCGTATCCACCAATTGAAATTCATTATGTTGAAATGCCTGATACAAATAGATTTATCATTGTGTTCTCATGCAAAGCAACAAAAGGAACCGCACCTTATACTTTTAGAGGCAGGCCGTATCTTAAAACAGAATCTGGCGTGCGCCCCATGCCATCTGAAAAATATCAGCATTTATTATTAGAGTATGTTGGCTTGTCAAAAGCATGGGAATCCATGAACGCCAATGGGTACTTAGTTGATGATCTTGATACGGCTGAAATACTAAAAACAATGAAGGCGGGTCTTGCAAAAGGCAGTATTCCGCAGGAAGAATACAGTGAAAATATTCATGAAATTTTAACGCAATTTGACCTTGCTCAAGATAATAAATTAAATAATGCCGCAATGGTATTATTTGCAAAGAAAATGCCGGCTGACTATTCGCAATGCTTCATTCGCATGGGCCGATTTGTTGACGACACAATGGATGTGACATTAGACAGCAAACAAATGCGCGGCAATGCTTTTCAAATATTATCTGCAGCAGAAGATTTTGTCAGGCGACACATCCCTATTTCAGCACATTTTGACCCTAATCAATTTGAACGCGTTGAAAAAACAGCACTGCCATTAGTAGCAGTTCGTGAAGCAATTATTAACGCCATTATTCATCGCGACTATTCAAAACCGTCTGGTGATATTGCGTTAATGATTTTTAACGATGCGCTAGAAATTCACAACGTTGGTCATTTATATGGTGGACTAACAGTCGATCAATTGAGTGTTCGGCACCCTTCTCGTCGAAGAAATGAACGTATATCGCAAGTATTTTATGGACGTGGATTAATTGAGCGTTGGGGTGGTGGTACGCGTCGCATCCTAAAATTATGTCTTGATGAAAATTTACCGGAACCTTCTTTTTTAGAAGAAACAGATGGATTTTTGGTGCGTTTTCCTTTTAAAGAGCCTATTGGTGCAGCATTGCATGAATCGCCTGCCCTGCCACATGGTTTAAAAGAACGAGAAGTTGAAATCTTAAAAGTATTGGGCGAGTCGGCTCAATCGTTATCAATACGTGAAATTGCACAACGCTTACAAAATCCGCCAGCCGATAGAACACTGCAAGATAATTTTATGCATCTAAAAACACTTGGGTTAATAACTCTTGAGGGAATAAAAAGAAATGCAAAATGGCGAGTAGCTGATAAAAAATAATTACGCGGTTTTTGCGCGGTCTTTACGCGGTCTTTACGCGGAAAATGAGGCTGAAAACTAAAAAAATATTAAAAATCAATATGTTATAATTTTCAGACGGTGTCTGCAAAATTGACGAAGTTGTTATGCGGTACTTATACGGAACCTATGCGGAACCACTTCGGGAGTCTTCGAAAGTGCCGAAGACTAAGACGATTTTATTCAACCTAGATTCGGCAGTTGGAACCGTCGCGAGGAGACTTAAGCTAATGAAGATGCGTTGGATTTTTGAAAAATTTCCTGAAATCGTATTCACCCATACGGTGAAGGAAATTTTTTGAAAATTCAACTGAAATCGTATTCACCCATACGGTGAAGGAAATTTTTTGAAAATTCAATGCATATTCAGACGATTAAGCCTCCGCAGCAGGTTTCAACTGCCGAATCTAGGTTCAAGGTATATATGAATTCAAAACAGCCATACATTCCACAAGCTATCTTCGACAGTATCGAATTCTTGAAATACGATGGCCACCCCGCTCACCTAGACATCAAATTTAATGAAGATTTCAAACGGGGGAAGCAATTCTTATTAAGTTATAAAAATAATGATGCTACTTTCAATAGTTTCAGACGTGAAATTGAACGATTTGCACAATACTGCTGGTTTATGCTTAAAAAAAATATGCGCGAAATGAAGCGCGATGACATTGAAGAATATTTATTGTTTTGTCAAAAGCCACCAACACTATGGATTGGTAATCAAAGCGTGCCGAGATTTGTCGTTAATCGAGACGGTCTGCGAATTCCAAATAAAAAATGGCGACCATTTTTAGTATCGGTTTCAAAATCAGAACGAAAAGACGGCAAAACACCGAATAGACGCGATTATCAATTATCTGAAAAAGCCTTTCGTGAGATTTTTACGATTCTAAATTGTTATTACAATTTTTTAATTCAACAAGATTTTGCGGAAATTAATCCCATTTTGCAGATCAAACAAAAAAACAGATTTTACAGATCAGATCAAACAAAAACAAAAATTCGACGCATATCGGAATTGCAATGGAAAACAGTGATTGAAACTGCGGAAAGAATGGCGAAAGAAAACCCAGACAAACATGAACGTACTCTATTTATTATTTCGCTTTTATATGGCATGTATTTACGCATTTCAGAATTAGTTTCAAGTCCTCGCTGGACGCCAACCATGAATGATTTTGCAAAAGATCATGATAAAAATTGGTGGTTTACAACAGCAGGAAAAGACAATAAAGAACGACAAATTGCAGCCAGCCCGTCAATATTATCTGCGCTTAAGCGTTGGCGTGCACATTTAAAATTATCCCCTACCTTACCCTTACCAAATGATAATGCGCCATTGATTCCAGCCATGCGCGGTAACAATGCAGTCACTGACACGAGCCATATTCGAAAAATTATGCAGGACTGTTTTGATGAGGCGATTTTTACATTGCGCAAAAAGAAGTTGGAAGAAGACGCGCAAGAACTATCGCAAGCAACTGTGCATTGGTTGCGACATACTGGCATTTCAGATGATATCAAAATACGTCCCAGAGAACATGTGCGTGATGATGCGGGACATAGCTCAAGCAGTATTACCGATAAATATATTGATATTAGCTTAAAGGAAAGGCACGCTTCAGCTAAGAAAAAAATATTGAGGCCCATCGATATTTAAATGCTGTGAGGCAACGGGTGAAATAAGTCATTTACACAGAATTTTTTACAGCCCCTTTAAACTTGAAAAAACCGCTTCACCGAATCGAACCATTTGCTCGATTTTGGGCTGTGATTTTTATTATCTGTTTTTAATAAGGCATCAAATTCGCGTAATTTATTTTTTTGTTCTTCGGTTAAACTTACCGGCGTTTCAACCACAATACGGCATAACAAGTCACCAACTTGTCCACCCCGTAATGCTTTTACCCCTTTGCCACGCAAACGAAATTGCGCACCACTTTGTGTTTCAAGCGGAATTTTTAAATTAACATTACCACTTAATGTGGGCACTTCAACTTCGCCACCCAATGCTGCAATGATATAACTTACTGGAATTTCACAATGTAAGTCGTTGCCTTCACGGTGAAAAATAGCGTGATCTTTCACGTGTATTTGCACATATAAATCACCTGCTGGTGCACCATGCATACCTGCTTCACCCTCACCCGTTAAACGAATGCGATCACCAGAATCAACCCCTGCTGGAACTTTCACAGATAAAGTTTTAGTTTCGCGTACACGTCCTTGGCCATGACAAGATCCACAAGGATCTTTGATGACTTGACCTGCACCACCACAGGATGGACACGGTTGCGCAATGGATAAAAAACCGTGCTGCATTGCAACTTGGCCTTGACCATTACATTTTGAACAAGTTGTTTTGCTCGTGCCTTTTTTAGTACCTCGACCATCACAAGTTTTACAGCCAACCCATGTCGGTATTTTAATTTCTTTGCTAATACCGTGAACCGCTTCTTCTAAAGTGATTGAAAATTCATACGCTAAATCAGTGCCACGCTGCGCTTGCTGTTGACGACCACCGCGACCACGTGCACCACCACCAAAAATATCACCAAATATATCGCCAAAAATATCGCCTACATTATCAAATCCAAAGCCACCCGGCCCACCACCTGCGCTCGCATTAACACCAGCATGGCCAAACTGATCATAAGCTCCCCGTTTTTTAGGGTCAGACAATACTTCATATGCGGCTTTTGCCTCTTTGAAGTTATCTTCAGCTTGCTTATTATCTGGATTACGATCGGGATGATGCTTCATCGCCAAACGGCGATAAGCTTTTTTGATATCCTCTTCGGTGGCAGATTTGGAAACGCCTAAAATTTCATAATAGTCGCGGGGCATTAACTACTCACTTCGCTCGTTCACACGCAGGCTACCGCCCGCGTGCTATTTATATTTTTCACACGCAGGCTTTCGCCAGCGTGCTACTTGTCTTTGTCTTTTACTTCTTCAAACTCCGCATCCACCACACCATCATCTTTTTTTGCTTCAGGCTGTGGCTGTTCAGCATTACCAGCAGCATCACCTGGATTTTGCGTATACGCACGTTCTGCAATTTTTCCTGAAATTTCAGACAATTCTTTTGTTTTAGCCTCAATTGCATCCTTATCTTCACCTTTAATGAGTTCTTTTAACGCTTTAATTAATGATTCAATATTTGTTTTTTCATCTGCTGTTACTTTATCGCCTAAATCAGCAAGCGATTTTTCTGTTCCATGCATTAATGAGTCTGCATGATTACGCACAGTCACTAACTCATGGAATTTTTTATCTTGTTCTTTATGCTCATCTGCATCTTTCATCATGCGTTCTACTTCCGCATCCGACAAACCACTCGACGCTTTAATCACAATCGATTGTTCTTTGTTGGTTGCTTTATCTTTTGCAGACACATGTAAAATACCATTTGCATCGATATCAAAAGTCACTTCAATTTGCGGAACACCACGCGGTGCCGGTGGAATATCAGATAAATCAAAACGCCCTAATGATTTATTCGCCGATGCAATTTCACGTTCACCTTGCAAAACATGCACGGTTACCGCAGTTTGGTTGCTTTCTGCTGTTGAAAAGACTTGTGATGTTTTGGTTGGAATCGTTGTGTTCTTTTCAATTAATTTAGTCATCACGCCGCCCATCGTTTCAATACCCAAAGATAAAGGCGTTACGTCTAACAATAAAACATCTTTCACTTCACCCGACAATACAGCACCTTGAATTGCCGCACCCACAGCAACCGCTTCATCAGGATTCACATCATGACGTGGATCTTTTCCAAAGAAAGCTTTAACCGCTTCTTGTACTTTCGGCATACGCGTTTGACCACCCACTAAAATCACATCGGTAATATCGGAGTTTTTCAAACCCGCATCTTTCATTGCAATTTCGCAAGGTTTAATTGTACGCGTAATAAAATCTTCAACCAGTGATTCTAATTTTGCACGGGTTACAGTGATATTTAAATGTTTTGGACCTGATGCATCAGCTGTAATATAGGGTAAATTCACATCAGTTTGTTGTGCTGACGATAATTCAATTTTCGCTTTTTCTGCTGCTTCTTTTAAACGTTGCAATGCTAACGGATCACTATGCAAATCAATACCGGATTCTTTTTTGAATTCATCCGTTAAATACCCCATTAAACGCGCATCAAAATCTTCACCACCTAAAAATGTATCACCATTGGTCGACAACACTTCAAATTGATGTTCACCATCCACATCTGCAATTTCAATAATTGAAATATCAAATGTACCACCCCCCAAATCGTATACGGCAATTTTACGGTCACCTTTTTGTTTGTCCATGCCAAACGCCAAAGCAGCCGCAGTCGGTTCATTAATAATGCGCTTTACTTCTAAACCCGCAATTTTACCAGCATCTTTTGTTGCTTGACGTTGTGAATCGTTAAAATAAGCTGGGACAGTAATAACCGCTTCAGTTACTTCATGCCCTAAATAATCTTCTGCCGTTTTTTTCATTTTCATTAAGACTTGTGCAGATATTTGGGGTGGCGCTTTTTTTGGATCACTTGTCGTACTCACATCAACCCAAGCATCACCATTATCAGCAGCAATGATTTTATAAGGCACCATTTTAATATCTTTCTGTACGATTTCATCTTTGAATTTACGACCAATTAAACGTTTGATCGCATATAAAGTATTTTTAGGGTTGGTTACTGATTGTCGTTTTGCTGATGCACCTACCAATACTTCGCCTTCTTTTGTATAGGCAACAATTGATGGCGTTGTGCGTGCACCTTCAGCATTGTCGATAACACGTGGCTTTCCGCCTTCCATTACCGCAACGCATGAATTTGTTGTCCCTAAGTCAATACCGATAATTTTGCTTGTTGTTGCCATGGTTATTTCCTCTGTAAGATTCGTTATTTGTTATCTGGGGGTTGATTTGTTTATTTCAAGTCGCTTCGCTCATACTCACACTGCTACGCTGCCACAATCACCATCGCCGCTCTTAATACACGTCCATGTAGTGCATAGCCTTTTTGTAAAACTTGCACAACCGTGCTCGGTTTTGCCCCTTTTTCAGGACGCATCGACATCGCTTCATGTTGAGCTGGATCAAAGACATCACCCACTTTAGGATCAATAGGTGAAACACCATGCTTTTCCAATAGTTTATTTAATATATCTAATGTCAATTCCATACCTTTACACACCGACTGTATTTTTGGGTCATCTGACACTGTGCCTTCAAGACCACGCATCATGCTATCAACAACCGGAATCAACTCAGTCAACAATCGTTCTGCACCAAACTTACGCGCCTTACTCACATCTTGTTCAGCTCGACGACGCGCATTTTCCGCTTCTGCAAGTGCACGCGCTGCCTGATCTTTGTAAAAATCAAGCTGTTTTTCTAGCAAAACAAGCTGATCTCGTGACTTATTGTCAGTTGCTTCTTCGGATAATAAATGTTCGTCATCAATACTTTTTTTAGGCGCATCTTGAATTTCTTCTTCTGCCAAATCGCGCCATTTATCAGCGGATGGTGATTCTTCTTTTTTAGTCATGTAAACTCCTCGTATCGTGTTTGCATTAAACATAGGGTTTAATTTCTAAAATTCAAGGACTAGAAATGTTAATCTGGCTTAAAAAAATTATTTCCGCTTTCTTGCTACCGCTACCATTTGGATTATTTTGGATTGCATTGGGGCTCATTCTACTGTTTGTACAACATACAAAAACGCTGAGAACAACCTGTTTTTGCATCGGATTTTTTATTATTCTTTTATTTTCATTCAGTCCCATTTCAGCAAAACTTTTAAATTCTTTACAATACCGCTATGACCCTTTGTTATATGCCCCACCCAATGTCAACTCGGTGGTTATATTAGGCGGCGGTATTCGCGGCAAGAAAAATTACCCACCCAATTTAACATTAGATTCTGCCTCTTTATCACGTTTGGTTGAGGGTATTCGTTTATTTAAACAGCTCTATACTACCAACTCCGATGCAAGCCTGATCTTATCAGGAGGCCGCGTATTTCAATCACCTGCGGTTGCCGGAAAAATGCGGAACACAGCAGAGATGCTCGGGGTTAGCAGTCAAAACGTCGTATTGGAAAACGGCTCACAAGACACGCATCAAGAAGCACGCTACTTGCGAAAAACACTCGGCACAAATCCCTTTATTTTAGTAACATCGGCTTATCACATGCCACGTGCAATGGATTTATTTCAGCAGCTAGGAATGCACCCCATAGCAGCACCTACGCAATTTTTGGGCTATCGAAACAATTTTATCATTTGGTTAATTCCCACCGCCAACAGTCTGATCATAAGTGATATTGCGATTCATGAGTATTTAGGGATAGCATGGGAGAAATTGCAGAGATATATTTGAGGGATCAGGGATCCTTAATAACCATCACAAGTGGCAACACATTATGAACAACAAAACCTTTCACCATATTGCCCTCATCGGCCGAGCTGGGAAAAATATTTCAGACACTTTAGAAGCCGTTAAACATTATTTACTCGACGAAAAATTATCTATTTTTATTGAAGAAAATACAGCATCAATGATGCCGGAAAATAATCTGCCACAATTTTCTGAAAAAAAAATACCCGACGAAATTGATTTAATGATTGTGATAGGCGGAGACGGCAGTTTATTACATGCTGCCCATTGCGCATTACCCTTTGATTTACCAGTATTAGGCATCAATCGCGGACATCTCGGATTTTTAACCGATATTCATCCTGATGAATTAAGTAAAATTGGTGATGTATTATCTGGTAAATATGTTTCAGAGGAACGTTTTTTATTAAAGACACAGCTGGGTATCGCATTAAACGATGTGGTTTTATTACCTGGTAATTCAGCACAATTAATTGAATTTGATATTTTAATTAACGATCAATTTGTTTGCGTGCTTCGTGCAGACGGTTTAATTGTTGCAACACCAACGGGCTCAACCGCGTATGCATTATCCGGCGGTGGCCCCATTCTACATCCGCAATTAAATGCCATTGCCTTAGTCCCCATGTTTCCGCATACATTAAGCAGTCGCCCTATTGTCGTTGATGGTAACGACAAAATAGAATTGCTAATCCGCGAGCAGAATGAATTTTCGCCCTGCATCAGCTGCGATGGACAAGAACGTATTACAGTTGAACCCGGCACGCGCATCACCATTACCAAGCATGAAAAAAAATTACGATTAATTCATCCTGATAATTACAGCTATTTTGCAACATTAAGAGAAAAACTAGGGTGGCAAAATTGAAATAGTGTCACCGTCACTCATAATGAGAATGATATATGTTAACCAATATTACCATCAACAATTTCATCATTGTCAAATCACTCTCGCTCGATTTTCAAAATGGATTGCATGTGTTGACAGGTGAAACAGGTGCCGGCAAATCAATTTGGATTGACGCCATTGAAATTGGTTTAGGCGGCAGAGCCGACGCACAAATGATTTACCCTAATGAAAAAACCTGCGATATCACCCTTTGCTTTAATTTGCAAAACCAGGCTGTAGCTAAAAAATGGCTGGAATCACATGATTTACCGTGTGATGATGAATGTATTATTCGCCGCGTGATCGACCAGGAAAAACCATCGCGCACAACAATTAACGGCGTGCCTGTTCCACAACAATGGGTACGCAGCTTATCAGAAATTATTTTATGCATTCACGGACAACACCAACATCAACGATTGCTAAGAACAGACGATCAACGTGATTTACTCGATCATTATGCTAAAAATCACACTTTATTATTATCGATTCAAACCATTCACGAAGCATGGAAATCGCTTGAACGTGAAACACAAACATTGCAAAAACAATTTCACAATAAAACTTCTGATTTAACATTATGGAAATATCAATTAGAAGAATTGCAAAAATTAATGGTTCAACCCAATGAATATGAAAATTTATTTACACAATACCAACAGTTGCATCACGCCAAACAATTTGCAGTGACATTGAATGAAGCATTATGTTTTATTCAAAATGATGAAAATTCTGCAGCTTGTGATTTTACACAACAAGCGCTTTCGCGTTTACAAATAATTCATGCCAACGATCCCAAAATTAACACTATTCGTGAATTATTAACATCAGCGAAAATTCACCTTGACGAAGCCCGTGACGCATTACAACAATATTGTTATGACAGTGATTTTTCTGGCGCACAATTAGAAAAAATAGAGCAACGTCTGGCAATTTTGCAAGATATTGCACGTAAACATCACATCGACCCAAATCAATTATCAGATATTGAAAATTCACTCAAACAAAAAATAAACGCGTTAGAAAAAGCCGACGAAATACACTTATCACTTGAAAAACAAAAAAATAAAATTATTATGGATTACAAAGCGCAAGCAGAAAAATTAACACAGAAAAGAGAAAAGGCAGCGAAAAAATTAAGCGCTGAAATTACTAATCAAATGCAACAATTAGGGATGGATGGTGGATTATTTAAAATTGATTTGCATCCCAATAATCACCCAATTCATTTTCATGGTAATGAAAGCATTCAATTTTGCATTGCTACCAATCCCGGACAAAGCCCGCATGATTTATCACACATCGTTTCTGGCGGTGAATTATCGCGATTAAGTCTGATTATTCAGGTACAGACCACACAACAAAACCCTGTTCCCACTTTAATTTTTGACGAAGTGGATGTGGGTATTGGCGGAAAAACAGCTGATTTAGTCGGTCGCTTATTGCGTGAATTAAGCCATAATGCCCAAGTATTGTGTGTCACGCATTTGCCACAGGTGGCCGCCTGTGGACATCATCATTTTAAAGCCGAAAAAATCACTGATGGTAAGCGCACCTCCACCTCAATTAAATTATTAAATAATAAAGGGCGCACAGAAGAATTGGCACGCATGCTTTCTGGGGCGAAAATTACCGAAAAAAGTTTATCGCATGCCAATGAATTATTAACTAACTTAATGGATTAAAAATATGAGTACACAAGCTTGGCAAAATAAAGGGAAGCAAATAAACACGATGCGTTCAACGTTAATCAATGACGTTTTAAGTAATGATGAATTGCAAGTAGCTTGCGGCCGCTATATTAATAGCTTAGATTTACAAGGCCAAATTAATAACAACAACATGACAGAAGCTGAAGCACTCAAAATCGCGTACAAAGAAGCTCAAAATTTCAAAAGGAAAGTAGCAACACAAATAAATGCACAATCACTTTCAACCTTTGATCAGTCAGATTTAACGATTGAATCCAACATGACAGCAGCACTGAATAATCCCGATACCTATGCCAGCAGACAAGCAAACGCACAAATTGAAGAAGTTATCTTAGAGGAAGTGATTAATGAACTCAACATTCAATCTGAAGCAAATGAACAACAAGCAACGCTAGTTGAGCTGGAAGAAAAAAATAAAACAGAAAAGGAAGAAGGCTTTCCACCAGACGATGCTTTGGTGGGTGCTGCATTTGTTGATTGTGTTGCTGCTTTATCAAAAGCAGATGATGATAGTGCTGAGAAAGCAATAAAGGATGTTGTTGAAAAAACAACGGGGGTTGACGTCAGTACCGAACCATTGCTGAAAGAATTTGAAGAAGAATTTGATAAAGAAGAATCCAGGAAAAATGAACCTGTCCCAAGGCCACCAACTACTACCAGAAATGAAAAAGAGTAATAACTATGTCCGCACTAACCTCTTTAATCACAGCACTACGGCAAATTGATTTAACGCAATCAGAAGACAATATTATCCAGCAGGTATCCCCGCTGGTAAAAAATGCGATTGCAAAGCATGAGACTTGGTTTGAAAACCGATTTTTTCAAGTAGATGAAGAACAAGGTTTTGGTTCACATTTAATTGCAGAAAATGAAGATCATACACTGGCAGTGATTATCACTTCCTGGCCACACGGTCGAGAAACACCGCCGCACGATCATGACACCTGGGCTGTCATTGGTTGCGTTAAAGGTACTGAAAGTAATATTTTTTGGAATCGGCATGATGATAAAAGTGATCCTGATTTTGCCTCTATTTCTCGTGGAAAAATAGTAAATTGCAAGCCAGGTGATATTGTAACCATGCGCACAGATGATATTCACAGCGTGATAAATCCTATGCCAGATAATGTTTCTGTTTCACTGCATATTTATGGAAAACATTTTAATCACACGAATAGAAAAAAGTTTGATCCAGAGAAAAAAACAGTTCAGCCGTTTATTGTAAGACAACAATGATCCACGTTTTACGCATATCTTCATTTAATTTGGTTCGAGTGCCATTTTACTTGATGTTAGGGTTGATTCACTAGGGAACATGTATGCGAAGTTTTTCATGCCTATCCGGTTGTAACATAATATTGCGAAGGCCGATGCCCATCTCTTTTTACGCGCGAAAAATGCGCCATCCATGGCGCGGTCCCGAAACATCCTGTTTCTACGCGCTTCAAAAGAGACGGGAACATCAGCCTTATTCGCAATATTATGTTACAACCAAATAGGCAGGAAGTTTTTGTTCGAAGGCAGTGGAAACCCGTTGAATTCTAAAAAAAACAATTCCCTGCTATACTCTGTATCATTATCATGACTTAAAAGAGGCACCGCCCATGCCAGAAACCAACGCCAATCCCAACGATCCAGCGCTAAAGCGGCAAAATGACGAACAGTTTTTTGCTGCCGTTTTAGATATTTGCATTAAAGAACAAATGGTGCAGCAGTGGCAAATTGATGGCGAACTTGAAGCCTTAAAAAATCAGTACCTCAGAAAAAAAATACTAGAGAGCGCAAAACAACAAGAAAATATCAATCAGCAACAGCCCACACCCACCGTATCAACACGCCAAACTACACCTGAAAAAGAAGCTGAGAAACCAAAAAATCTCATTCCTGATAGGATGGCGAAATGCGAAGAAATCCTTGCCAATGCACGAGAAAAATCAGGTGATGCAATTAAAAAACGTTTTGCCAATGATCCTGTTATGCAAAAAAAAGCACTTGACGTAAGAAATAATGTATTTTCAAAAAAAACACTGCGCGTCACAGCTGAACTTTATCAACAAACCATGACAAATACCGTTCATCGCGAAACGATTAATCGTGATGCGCATCCCGTGTGGCGTGACGATATTAATAACCATTTAGATGCGGCAAAAAAAGCGCATGAAGCTGGGAATGAAAAACTGGCTGCCAAAGAAGCCAGCATGGCCGCTCAAAAAATAGCAGCGTCTGAAGCAGCAAAAGAAGAATTTAAAACCATTGCGACCGTTTCTGATATAGGAAAAGCGCCTACAGCCGACCAACGCGATGCTGCTAAAAATGGAAACACCTATTTGTTTCAAAAAATAGAAGGCGGCGAGTGGATTTATTCTTATGAAAATAAATCAACCGTTATTGACAAAGACAGTGTGCATGCAAAAACACTTTCTGATAAAACAGGAGGTGATACTTCTGATGCTGATATTATTGCTATCGGTGACTTCCATGCTCAAAAGTTAGATCTTAAATCTGTAACAGAAAAGTGCAAAGAAGCCGCGCAAACGCTTAAAGACACAATGGAATCCTTCATCGAGGAAACTGCCGAGAATATCTCTAAAACGGGCATAGTACCAGAAATCATTAAACTATCAGCCGGCCTAGAAAACGAAATAATAGAGGAAGAAAGGCAACTTGATATCATTGCACCCCCTCCACCATTATCAACCTATGAAGAAACAGATGAGGAGGAAAATGCATTTAAGCCGGCAGAAGCAACCGGAGAAAGTACAGGCCCGCATGAAGAAGGTCCACCAGAACCCGACGCACCTAAAAACGTGTAAATTTACACCACAAACCACCCACTATACGCTTTCATCTTCGCAGGCGAATTCACCCATTCTAAAAAATGCTTTTTAGAGGACGATTCATTGTGTTGCTTTAACCAGGCAAAATAATTTCGCAGCATTTGGTAGCCCACTGTTTTTCGTGAAATAGCATTATAATGCCACGATACCTGACGTTCTATTTGTATCCTTGTTGGATTTTTTTGAAATAAAATAACGCTAATTGCTGCTGCCATTCCCGTTCGGTCAGCCCCTCCTTCGCAATGAAATATCAGCGGCTTTGGCGCAGTTTGTAATACAGACACCAACTCACGCAATCGATTTTTAGACGGTAGAACATAAGCAGAAAATCGCATCGGAAAATATGCTAAATGATTTTTTTTTGCAAAATTACGCTCTATTTCATACCAATGATTCTTCGGCCAACTACCCCGCAAATCGATAATCGTTTTTAAATGAAATTTTTTTGTATAGTAAGTTAATCCCTTGTAATCAAGCTGTCCGCTGCGATAAATTTTATTAGGGATAACAGTATGTACATTACCTGTAAAGTAATTAAACCCCAAAAACAAACCAAAACTAAGGGCAATAATACCCACCAGCATCAAAAAAAATATAACGGATTTAACAAAAAAACGACTACATGGACACATCAATCGGCTCAGCTTTATTACTATTGTGCGATGATCCTAACATGTGACCAAAACAAAAACTATTCCAAAAACAAATCTCTCATTGGCGTTACACCTTTCATCATGTTATAACGCGTAAAATCTGTTTCTCCTGTTTTTGCTAGCACTTCTTCATCAGTTAAAAATTGGCCCGTTAATTCGCGACTATTTTGCGTTAAAATCCAATAAGCTGCGTTAGCAACAATGAGTGGGTCACGCGATGCAGCAAACAATTCAGGTGGAAAATTAATCTTAATGGCCGAGGTTGCAATCGTTGTTTGTGGCCACAAGGAATTCACAGCAATCCCCGCGTCCTTAAATTCAGCCGACATCCCCAATGTACAAACACTCATACCATATTTCGAATAAGTATATGCCAAATGATCCTTAAACCATCTTGCCAACATCGAAAGTGGCGGCGACATATTTAATATATGGGGATTACTTGCTTTCATGAGATGCAAAGCGCAAGCTCGAGAACACGCAAAAGTTGCACGTGCATTGACGCCCATCATCAAATCAAACCGTTTTAAGGGCGTATTTAAGGTGTTGGTTAATGAAATTGCACTGGCATTGTTAACCAAAATATCAATACCTCCGAATTTTTGAACAATTTGATCAACGACTTGTTCAATTTGTTTTTCATCGCGCACATCCAAAGGTAAGGGCAAGGCTTGGCCGCCTGCTTGAACCACTTCTTCAGCAGCTGTATAAATAGTTCCCGGCAATGAATCATGTTTTTCCGTTGTTTTGCCCGTGATAATAATATTTGCACCATCTTGCGCAAATCGTTTTGCCATCTCAAGACCAATACCGCGCGTTGAACCTGTGATTAAAATTGTTTTATTCTTTAATGTATTCATTGAAATATCCTTAAATATAATATTACCCCCTTTGAAAAAGAGGGTCGGTTTTTTAGTATTACCCCCCCCTTTTGAAAAAGGGGGTCGGTTTTTTAGTATTACCCCCCTTTGAAAAAGGGGGTCGGTTTTGCGCCAGCAAAACCGGGGGGATTTAGGATTTAGGATTTAGGATTTAGGATTTATCCAGTCCACCAAAGCATTCGATACACTGGCACTTTCTTACAATTCTTTTCTCGTGGTACTTTAGCGAAGATAGCGCGACTATTCAATACCAGCTGAGAAAAACTATTTTTAGCAGTAGATTGAATATCAATTGTTTTATTATCACAATCATCCATTTTGATTATTTTCGCTTTAACCTGTAACAAAATTGATGAATGCGACAAAGTCATCGCCCTACCCTCTAGCGACAATATTTTTTGTTCCAAGCCCAATTCTGCACGCTCAAAAAGCAACGATGCTTGCCAAGTATTATTCTGCATTTTATTTTCTAAAATAATATCTTGACTGCCGGCAATCATTAAAATCGTCATCACAAAAATAAAAAGTAGCGTGATCATTAAAGTAAAGCCGCGTGAGGATGACAAGAGTATATTCCTATTAAATAAAAAACACAAAAATACTAATATTATTACAAATGAAATACGCTATTTCACATTTCCATTCTTCTCACTGCATATAAAATGCCGGGTTGATACAATGCAAAATCATTTGGATTACGCCATTTTCTTTCAAACCAATAAGACTGTTTATTTTTTAAAACATCATCAATTGATGTCAGTAAAAAATCAATTCTCACAGCGCGAATATTTCTTTTCTGATGCAAAACACGATACAGTGTAATTCTAAAGTTCGTCATTCCAGTTACCAATTCCTCGCGCGGATGATTGTCAATTTGATAAAACAATGCATCAATATGTTTTCCCATCGATGAAACACGGAACGTACTGGCAATATAAAATGCTATCGGCAAATATTGCTTTTTATCTTGAAAACGAACACACTCATGCATCTGCAATAATTCCGTCCCTGATTTAATATCGATATTTAACTTACTGTCAGCTTGATTTTTTGTAAAACGTCGAATCACGATCGACCGAGGTTGCTTTTTTAATTTAGCAATACAAGACCAATTTCCCGCCATCTGAATTTTTTCAGTTAGAAATAAAGAAATAAAACGACTGTCCTCTTGTTCATGTGAAATAATCATTTGCCGTTGATGTAAGTTTTGCATTGTGTTAAATAAATTAAAAATACCAACACACAGAAGCGACCCAATGGATAAAGCAATCATAAATTCAATTAACGAAAAACCGAAATAATTTTTATGGATCATAATAGCTTCATATGTAAATTAACACATCAACAAAGGACATGTGCCACCAATGACGCCTGCCTTTTGAAAAACCAGCTCAACTTAATTGTGCATAGGTGATCATCTGTCTGCGTATAATTCCCTTCACCTTCCGGCAATAGATGCTGATTGTCCTTATTCCACACTAAAAAAATTCGATTACGCGCACTATGAGATTTGTTAATTAACAATATTTCAGAAAAATTAATTAATTGCTGAATAGCAATATTTTTGAAATTACTAGATTCAATGCTTTTAAGTGCGGTAATTTGATAAAACAATAGTGCCAATAAGACAAAAGATGTTAATCCCATTGAGATTAACACTTCGATCATAGCAAACCCTACATTATTTTTTTTCATGCAAGTAATTATCCGAGATTCAGCAGTTGAAACTGTCGCAAAGGGGTTTCAATTGTCAAATTGAGAATTATGCGCTAAAAAATAATTTGCGCAATACCGTGTTTTTAATGGGTTTTGACTAAGGAACAGGTAAACCAATGCACTGCTCAACTTTTGCAAAACGTAATTTCCTTGACTTTTTTACAATGGGCACTAGATAATTCATTCACCTCTTAAATTGATCAGGGAAGAAAGATCATGCACTCACCCTTACCTGCATTTAACCATATTCGTCTTGAGCTGATTGAGGCGCAATTAGACCAATTGCTAGAAAATAATCTTAAAGCCGTTGATCGTCTGTGTGAGCAAAAAAATTTTACCTGGGACAACTTATTACAACCTCTTGAATCACTTGACGATGCACTTAATCAATTTTGGTCACCTATAGAACATTTGGCAGGAGTGATGAACTCTGCAGAACTCAGGGTTGTCATTGATAATTGTTTACCAAAAATAACTGACTATCACACACACCTACTCCAGTGTAAAAAATTATTTCACGCTATATTGGCAGTAAGCAATTCTGTAGAATTTGAAAAATTATCTGAAACACAAAAAACCGCAGTCAACAATGAATTACAAAATTTTGAATTAAATGGTATTTCACTATCAACAGAAAAACAATTACGGCATGCTGTGCTTTTAAAAGAATTAAATCAACAAACAAACGAATTTGTCCGTCATGTGTCTGATGCATCAATGGCATTTAAAAAACATATTACTGATGAAACACTACTGGCAGGCATTCCTGAACACGTAAAAAATTTAGCAAAAGAAGCAGCTGAAAAAGAAATGTATTCTGGTTTTTTATTTGGAATCGATCATAACAATTATAATGCAATTTTAACCTATGCCGATTCACGTACACTGCGAGAAGAAATATATATCGCATACATTACACGCGCTTCAGAATTGGGTCCTCATGCAAATCAATTTGATAACGGGCCTTTGATGGTTGCCATATTAAAAAACCGCTTTGAATTGGCTCAGTTATTAGGTTTCGAAAATTACGCACAATATTCACTTACCACTAAAATGGCAGAAAATACAGATCAAGTAATTACATTTTTAAATGATTTAATACAAAAAACATATCCTGCTGCAAAAAAAGAATTTAAAACGCTCTCTGAATTTGCAAAAAACAATTTGGGTTTGGAGGAATTAGCGCCATGGGATGTTGCATACGCATCTGAAAAATTACATCAACAAACCTGTGCATTTTCAAAAGAGGATTTACGCCCCTATTTCTCAGAAACAACTGTTTTGCCAGGGTTATTTGAGATTATTACGCGTCTTTATAATGTGCATATTGAAAAAGCAGAAAACATTGAACTATGGCATGAAGATGTAAAATGTTTTTTACTAAGGGATACAAATAAAAACCCAATCGGCTATTTGTATTATGATTTATACGAGCGTGATGACAAGGAGGATAGCGCATGTATGTGCGAGTGTATCATGCGTCGACGATTAGAAAATGGCAATCTGCAATTACCAGCGGCATATGTTATGTGTAATTTTAATGGTCCAATCGGTGATCAACCCCCATTATTTTTACATGATGATGTAGTAGGACTATTTCATGAAACGGGTCATGCCTTACAACATCTTCTTACAAAGATTGAAACAGCCTATCTTTCGGGTATAAAAGGGGTTCCTTCGGATGCCATCGAAATACCCAGTCAATTTTTTGAAAATTGGGCATGGCACAAAAATGCAGTTGATTGTTTTGCAAAGCATGCGGAAACGGGGCACGTTATCCCCAATGAATTATTTGTGAAATTAAAGCGTTCGAAAAATTTCCAGTCAGGAATGAAAATGATGCGCCAATTGGAACTTGCATTATTTGATTTTCGTGCACATATCGAATTTAATGGTAGCAATCTTCAAACTATTTTAGCCGAAGTGCAGCAAAAATGTTCTGTTGTTCCCATTGCAACCTTTAATCGCCTTCATCACAGCAATATACATATGTTTGATCCTGAGTATGCTGCGGCTTATTACAGCTATGAATGGGCAAATGTGATGGCTTGCGATGCATTCTCTTTATTTGAAGAGAAAAATAATATTTTTGATTCTACGTTGAGCAGAAATTTTCAAACCACATTTTTGGAAAGTGGTGGTGCCATTGCGCCGATGGATTTGTTTATTACTTTTCGTGGTCGCGCTCCAAAAATTGATGCATTGCTACGCCACGTGGGAATTTTTGATCCGCTAAGAGAGGCCTATGAACCGAGCAGCCCTCGACTATTAAAATCTCCCCCCTACCTAAAAAGAACGCGTGAGTTGTCACATGAATGGCATGCGCCTGATGCTAGCGGCTCATTCTGATGTCATGAGGTTTCGAGTAAAACTGCGTCATTTCGCTGATGGCAAGCGAAAAATCAGACGGCAATAGTTTTGCATTGGGAAAAGGTTTCATCTCTAAATTTGTTTCGCGATATAAGCCAGAGGTGTAAAAAATAATAGCACGGTCGTGCGAAATCAAAGCGTAGTAACTATAGTTTGCAGCCAAAAAAGAATGCAGCTGTTTTTTTGAAAATAAATCATCTCCCACACTATAATCACTCGGTGGATTCGTCACGCCCAATACACGTTTTAACAGGGTTGGCGCTAAATCAAAATGCGTTGTTTGATCATGCACTATTTTTGTTTTCAAACCCGGCCAGGCAATAATCATCGGCGTTCGTATTTGGTATTTTGAAAATCCACTGGCATGCTCCCAATAATCATTGTGATATTCATTATATTCTTGACCATGATCTGACGTAATAATCACCACTGTATTTTTACTTAAATTGCTTTTCTGTAACGTTAAAAGCACTTTTTTAATTAATTGATCATCTGCATAAACTGAATTTTTATATAAATTAAAAATAGGCGTAACTGGCGTATCGTTATGAATATTAAAATAATTCAAATAACCTACTGGATAAAAAGGCCTGTGCAGAGTTAATGAATTATAGGCGTGTGGCGCATCGTAAAACATAAAACCAAAAAATGGTTTATGATTTTTCGCTTCTTGATTCAAAAAATGTCGCATTTCAGTAGTGATTTTCACATCGCGGTCAATAGCTGTTTTACCTGATGTTATCAATTTTAAATTTTTAACTGTTGCAAATACTGTCTTGTCAAAAGGGGGAGAAATTAAAGGCGCGCTAGCATACAACCCCATTTGATAATGATTTTTCTGAAACGCACGAATTAAAATAGACCCCGCATGTTGATTTTCAACAGAATCCCAATAGGAGGCAGGGATACTATAAAATAAAGAAAAAATGCCTGGGCGCGTGCAATTTCCACCACTCTGATTATTTAAAAACTGATTTGCGCGCTGTGAAAAATGAAAAACAATCGGCATATTAACAGAATTAATCATGTCATAGCGTAAGCTATCAACTACAATTAACAACACATTTAAAGGATGCTTGGGTAAATGATAATTTAAAGGATGTAATGGGTATTGTAGCTTTTTATTTTCATATATTATTGTCCGCAATTGTGTAGCCAATGAATTTTTCAAAAAAATAGAAATGTCCATTTTTTCTAAAATATTGGTTATCGATAAACTATAAAAATAAGGGATCTTGACAGTATATTGCAAAAATTTCATATTGCTCTGCATACAGAAAATAACAAACGACATTTGCGCAATGATATAAACAAAAAAAAGCGCACTAAGCCATCGCTGTATTCGAAAAAGGCGCTGATATTTTAGCGAAAAAAATACAATGAATGTACTAACCAGAAAAAATGCAAGCACCATCAACGCAATCCAAATATATAGTGTACTATGCACTTCAAACACTTTTGATCCACCGATAATAAACAAATGCAGCAGCGTACTATTAATATATAAATGCCAAAACCCAAATACTTTTGCATTCACAAAACAAATGATTTGCGATAAAGCGACAAACAATATTGAAAAAATTATTTTTATGACGAAGGAACGACTTAGCAAGAAAATTGGCAACAGGGCGATTAACACAAAAAACGAAAACAAAAAATTTTGAGCAATATAACAAAACATGTAAAAAATATTGCATGAAAACGTTTGGGGAATAGGGTCCGTTAAAACCGCAGGGATGCCACAACAACACAAAATAATTGCGTTAAAAAAAATCAGCGTGCCAAGCCACTGCAGCGTATCTATACGATTTTTCATTTTTTTTCCAGCGCCTATTTTTATTGGTGCAAAGATATATGAAATATTGTTAAAATCCAAGAAACTATTTCACAAGGAACGTCCCCATGCATGCTCGCTTACGCAATACCTTATTCCCTTTATTTTTAATCTTAACCTGTCCTCCAACCGCGTTACTTGTTTGGCATATCAATGCAAATTTAAATGGTTCTGTTTCTCTCTTTTTACAAGTTGTTATAAAAAATGGTTTTTGGCATACTTTATGGCAAATTTGGCAGCCTGTTTTTTTTGGCACACCCATGGCTTGGAAAATTATTTTTATTTTTATGGCAACGCAATTGCTGTTACTCCGTATTATACCAGGTTCACAAGTGACTGGGCCGGAAACACCGAAAGGTAATATTCCTATTTATAAGGACAATGGTTTTTCCTGCTTTTTAATTACTATTGCTTTATTCTATTTCTTCGCCTATCCCCTCGCTTTATTTTCACCAGCCATAGCCTACGATAATTTTGCCGGTATTCTAGGTGCTTTAAATATTTTCAGCTTGTTATTTTGTTTGTTACTGTATTTAAAAGGGCGATTTAAACCATCATCAAGCGATCATAGCACGACTGGTAATTTTATTTTTGATTATTACTGGGGGACAGAACTCTATCCGCGAATTTGGGGTTGGGATATAAAGCAATTTACAAACTGCCGTTTTGGTATGATGAGCTGGCCTATTATCATTTTATCTTTTGCAGCAAAACAGACCCAATCCGTTGGCTTACACAATTCAATGCTGGTTTCTATTATTATTATGCTGGTTTATATTGCGAAGTTTTTTTGGTGGGAGTCGGGTTATTTACGCTCAATGGATATCATGCATGATCGCGCAGGATTTTATATATGTTGGGGGTGTTTAGTATGGGTTCCCAGTATTTATACACTACCTGCCATGTATTTAGTGAATCATCCCGTAAATTTCAGACCCGCTGTCGCTGCAATGATTGCCATACTGGGCATTATGTGCGTCATACTAAATTACTTTGCGGATGCGCAACGTCAAAAAGTACGTAGAACAGAAGGAAATTGCAAGGTTTGGGGAAAAACACCTGACCTAATTCATGCTGAATATACAGATCAAAGCGGCAACCAAAAACAAAGTTTACTGCTGGTTTCAGGTTGGTGGGGAATTTCACGTCACTTTCATTACTTATTAGAAATTTCTCTCGCTTTTTTCTGGACCCTACCCGCTTTATTTTTTAATTTTTTACCCTGGTTTTATGTGATTTTTTTAACGATCTTATTAGTACACCGATCCTATCGTGATGAGCAGCGTTGCGCGCGTAAATATGGTGCCTATTGGAAAATCTACTGTGAGCGTGTGCCCAATAAAATCATTCCATGGTAATTTAAATTGGATCTGTACGGGGAAGCTGTATAATATATATACAACCCAGGAAGGATTCATGGACCCCAAAAATAACAACTGCCTACACTGCCCACATGCTGCTTATTGCTTACCATCACATAGCAGAGGTTTACCAATAGCTTCAACTGATTTTCAGTTTCCTTCCCGAATATTAAAACGCGGCGAACACTTATGCTATCAAGGCGAACTTTCGCAAAATCTGTATATCATCCGAATGGGCATTTTAAAAAGTTCGATCATCAAAAAAAATGGAGCAGAATATATAATGGGATTTTATTTTCCGCCGGATTTATTTGGTTGGGAAGGCATCGATCAAGCACATCGTTCAATTGCTATTACCGCACTAGACCGATCTAATATCTGCGTTATTCCAACCGTGAAAATGTTTTTGCTCACACAACAGACTCCAACACTGGGTACGCAATTACTTCAAATGGTGTGTCGTCGTATTCATCAAGACAATATTGCATTATTACGCACGAGTGCTCAACAACGTGTTGCCACTTTTTTATTACAACTGGCAATGCGTTATCATCAAATGGGGTTTCCCGAAAACCATTGTCACTTACCAATGACACATCAAGATATCGCCAATTATCTACGAATTACGCCAAACACAATCAGTCGAATTTTTCACGCATGGGAAGAAAAAAAGTTAATCAAAATAGAAAAGCATATTGTTTATTTGTTGGATTTAATAAATATACATT